>Ga0209517_10000463_pt1 | contig 68538 bp, 56 predicted proteins | sample PeaSoiMetSII2010_FD_187695 | JGI IMG/M metagenome (GOLD analysis project Ga0209517, IMG submission 187695) | Peat soil microbial communities from Weissenstadt, Germany - SII-2010 (SPAdes) (version 2) | ecosystem: Environmental > Terrestrial > Soil > Wetlands > Peat | place: Germany... | reverse complement strand
GATTGCTGGCCGTCGGCGACACGCGCAGCGAATGCGTGGCCCGCGGCATCGCGTATCTTTTGCGCACGCAAAACAAAGACGGTTCCTGGGACGAGCCTTTCTTTACCGGAACCGGCTTCCCGCGGGTGTTTTATCTGAAGTACCACCTGTATCGTGAGTATTTCCCGCTGCTCGCGCTCACGACCTATTCGAAAGTGATGGCGGAGAAGAGCGGCAATTAGCACTGAGCAATTAGCACTTAGCATTTAGCTGACCCTTACCCTCGGGGACTAAATGCCAAGTGCTAAATGCTGGCTTTTGTTACCGGCGCCACGGGATTTCTGGGCAGTCATGTTGCGCGCGTCCTGGCGGAACAGGGAGCCGACTTGCGGCTGCTGGTGCGGCCGACCAGCGATCTGCGCAACATTAACGACTTGACCGCGGATCGAGTCGAAGGCGATCTGCGCGACGCCGCTTCGATTCAGAAAGCGCTCGCTGGTTGCGGCGTGATATTTCATGTTGCGGCCGACTACCGGCTGTGGGTGCGCGATCCCGACGAGATGTATCGCTCGAATGTCGAGGGCACGCGCTCTTTGCTCGAAGCGGCGCGGAAACAAGGCGTACGTCGCGTTGTGTACACGTCCAGTGTAGCGACGATGGGCTTCACTCCGGGGTTTAGTTCGAACCAAGGGAACTTGGCGGATGAGCAGAGTCCGGTCGGTATCGAGGACATGATCGGGCACTACAAGCGTTCAAAGTTCATGGCGGAGCAGGTAGCAGTCGAGGCCGCGAGGTCTGGAGTCGATGTGGTGGTGGTGAATCCCACGACGCCGATCGGCGAACGCGATATCAAACCGACTCCGACCGGGCGAATCGTCGTGGATTTCTTGAAGCGAAAATTTCCGGCGTATGTGGAAACCGGATTGAACCTCGTGGATGCGACTGAGTGCGCCCGCGGTCATGTCCAGGCGCTGGAGAAGGGAAGATCAGGCGAGCGATACATCCTGGGCGGAGAGAATCTTACGCTGAAGCAGATTCTGGACCGGCTGGCCGCGATCACGGGCTTGCCCTCGCCGACGGTGAAACTGCCTTACATTTTTGCGCTGGCCGCTGGAGTCGTGGACGAGATGGTGACGGGCCGCGTTCTGGGCCGCGAGCCGCGCGCGACGATTGACGCGGTGCGCATGGGACGCAAGATGATGTTTGTGAGTTCAGCGAAAGCGGAACGGGAACTGGGCTGGCGGACGGTTCCAGTGGATGGAGCGCTGCGGCGGTCGGTAGAGTGGTTCCGCGCGAACGGCTATGTCTAGCAGGCTGCCGGACAATTCGTACGACGATTCGGCTGAAGATTCGGGCTTCGTATCAGGGCATCGCTTCAGCGATGCCGCAAGCGCCGCGAAAACGACCGCCCCTTTAGGGGCTGGAGTGGCCGCGGATGCCTAGGATAGCCATCATAGCCGCTATGGAGCGAGAGGTGGCGCCGCTGATCCGAAGCTGGAAGGTCAGGACTAAGGTCAGAACTATGGAGCACGGCGGACGACGATATCGTCTTTTTGAAAATGGCGAGGCAGTTCTCGTATGCGGCGGAATTGGAGCCGAAGCCGCGCGCCGTGCGACCGAGGCGGTGATTCAAGAAGTTAACCCCGCGCGGGTGATCTCAGTCGGCTTTGCCGGAGCGCTTGACGGTTCGCTACAGGTCGGCCATGTTCTTGAGCCGCGCACGGTGATCAATGCTGCCGACGGCGTCCGAACCGAAGTCGGCTCGGGTGAGGGAGTCCTAGTGAGTTCCGCGACCGTGGCCGGCAAGGAGCAGAAAATTCGATTCGGCAAAGCTTATGGCGCGAGTGCGGTGGACATGGAAGCCGCAGCCGTGGCGCAAGGAGCGCAGGCGCGGGGAGTCGAGTTCGGAGCTTTGAAAGCCATCTCCGATGCTGCCGATTTGAGCCTGCCGGAGATGGACCGCTTTGTGGCCAACGATGGGAGCTTTCATTCCGTCAGGTTCGCGTGTCATGTAGCGCTGCGCCCGTGGCTGTGGGGGACTACCATCGCGCTGGCGCGGAACAGTTCCGAGGCAAGTCAGGCTCTCTGCGGAGCGCTCGTGAGTTACCTCGGTCGTGAGACTCTCAGTCGTCCAACTTTGCCGGGTGAGTCTTTGGTGGCCGAATCGAAGCAATAGGGGAAAGAATAGAGCCTGCTATGGCAATTGCTCGGACATCGACATTAACCGTTGAAAGCGAAGGGCACGCGATCCCTTCCACGATGAGGGCCGCCGTGTATCGCGGCGTGAACGATGTGCGCTTGGAAGAAGTGCCTGTGCCCGAAGTTGGGCCCGGGGAGATTCTGGTTCGAGTCCACACCTGCGGGATCTGCGGCACCGATCTTAAGAAGATCGCTACCGGCTCCCACTCCGCACCGCGTATTTTTGGTCACGAAACCGCTGGTGTCGTCGCGAAAGTGGACGAAGGCGTTCACAAGTTCGGCGTCGGCGAGCGCGTGGTGGTGTTGCACCACATCCCGTGTGGAGAATGTTATTACTGCCGCCACAAAACCTTCGCCCAGTGCTCCACTTATAAGAAAGTTGGCTGCACGGCTGGGTTCGAGCCCTCGGGTGGGGGGTTTGCGGAATACGTCCGGGTGATGGACTGGATTGTCGAGAAGGGAACGGTGCGCATCCCGGACGGCATCAGTTTTGAGCAGGCATGTTTTATCGAGCCGGTGAATACATGCATCAAAGGTATTGAGACCCTTCGTCTGCAAGCCGGAGAGACCGTGCTGGTGATTGGGCAGGGTCCAATTGGTCTCATCCTCGCGACTCTGGCGAAGCGGGCGGGGGCTAGGGTGATTACTTCCGATTTGTATCCGGCGAGGCTTACAATAGCGAATAGCTTCGACCTGAAACTGACAATTGATGCTTCCAAGGCTGATGCCGGGCAAACGGTGCGCGGAATGACGGAGGGGCGCGGGGCTGACGCTGTGATTTTGGCCGTCGGCGGGAGCGGCCTGATTCGGCCTGCCATGGATGCGACGCGTCCGGGAGGACGAGTGTTGCTGTTCGCGCAGACGGTGCGGGGCGAGGTCACGATCGACCCAGCGGCGGTGTGCGTGGACGAAAAGGCTTTGCTCGGATCCTACAGTGCATCTGTCGAATTGCAGGAGGAATCAATGCGGTTCGTCATGAACCGTGAAATGGATCTGGAACGGCTTATCAGCCACCGTTTCCCGCTGCAAAGCGGTGTGGAAGCGCTGAAACTGGCTGCCCATCCTCGACCGGACTCGATGAAGATCGTCATCCAGCCGGGCAGACCGGGGTCCCCAGCACGCCCGGTTTTGGCGTGATGGGGTGGAGCGCGTGGGAAGGACATCAACTGTGAATGGCAAGATGACGGCTGCCGTCCTCTACGGCAAAGAAGACATGAAGATCGAAAGAGTGCCTATCCCGCGTGTGGGTGACGGCGAAGTTCTGGTAAAGGTCCATGTGGCGCTCACCTGCGGCACCGACTTGAAGGTGTATCAGCGCGGCTATCATGCCCGCATGATTGTGCCGCCGGCCCTGTTCGGGCATGAACTGGCCGGCACGGTCGAGGAAGTCGGCGAGGGCGTGCGCGGCTTCAAGAAGGGCATGCGTGTGGTCGCGCTCAACTCGGCTCCCTGCGGCATGTGCTTCTATTGCTCCAAGCACCAGTTAAACCTCTGCGAAGATCTGCTGTTCAACAATGGCGCTTACGCCGAGTACATCCGGATTCCGCGGCGCATCGTGGAAGCCAATATGCTCGTCGTGCCTTCGAATGTGAGCTTCGAGGACGCTGCGATGACCGAGCCGCTCGCCTGCGTTCTTCGTGGCCTGCATGAAACCGGAGTCGAGATTGGCGACACCGTGGCGGTCATTGGCGGCGGACCCATCGGCCTGATGTTTGTGCAGGTGGCCAAAGCCATCGGCTGCAATGTGATAGCGGTCGTCAAGCGCGATTCGCAGGTGTCACTGGCGCGCAAAAAGGGTGCGCACGAGGTCGTGCAGATTACCAAGGTGAAAGATCCGGTAGAAGCGGTGCGCGAGTTAAGTCCGGAGAGGCGCGGCGCCGATGTGGCAATCGAAGCCGTAGGTCGCCCGGAAGCCTGGGAGTGGGCCGTGCAGATGGTGCGCAAGGGTGGCACGGTGAATTTCTTCGGCGGATGTGCTGCGGGAACCAAGGTGCAGTTAGACACCAACCGCTTGCACTACTCGGAAATCACATTGAAGGCGACTTTCCATCACACCCCGGAGACGGTGCGCCGGGCCTTCGGTCTGATTGCCGAGAAGAAAGTTTGCGGCACCGACTACATTACCGGCGAAGCGCCGCTTTCGCGTTTGCACGATGTGCTGCGCCTCATGCTGAACCGCAACGGGGATATCAAGACTGCGATTATCCCGGGTCACTAGCGCGGGAGCGGCGTCATCCGTTGTGTACCCTGTGACCTCTGTGTCCTCTGTGGTTAAGAATTTTCGCGATTAAGAATCTTAGATGACTGCTGCCAGCCATCCCCCGACTGCGCCGCTCTCCTCCGCATGGAGTGCGCTGCCGCCGGAGTACGCCATCCCTGACCATGCGCCTTCGCAAGCCGAAGCGCGCGAATATTGCCGCCGCCTGGCGCGCTCGCATTACGAAAATTTTTCGGTCGCGTCCTGGTTCCTTCCGGAGCGGCTGCGCCAGCACTTCTTCAACGTTTATGCGTACTGCCGCATCTCGGACGATCTGGGTGACGAGGTGGGCGACACCGCTGCATCTCTGCAGTTACTCGATCAGTGGGAGACTGAGTTAACCGCGTGCTACGACGGTCATCCCCGGCATCCCGTGCTGGTCGCGCTCTCCGAGACGGTGCGCAAGTTTGAAATTCCGAAGCATGAGTTTGCGGATTTGCTGACTGCTTTCCGGCAGGACCAAAATATCACCCGCTACGAAACCTTCGATGAGCTCCTGGGCTATTGCCGGTATTCGGCGAATCCGGTCGGCCACCTGGTGCTGTACCTCTGCGGATACAGCGATTCCGATCGTCAGCAGCTTTCCGATTACACCTGCACCGCGCTGCAACTTGCGAACTTCTGGCAAGACGTGAGCGCGGACTTTGCCAAAGGACGGATTTATCTTCCACTCGAAGACCTGCGCCGCTTCGATGTGAGCGAAGAAGTAATACGGCACGGAAAAAACAGGTCCGCGTTTTGCGCGATGATGGAGTTTGAAGTGGAACGGGCGCGAGAATGGTTCGCGCAAGGCATGCCGCTAATCGCGAAGGTCGACCGCGCACTGGCCACCGACATCGAACTCTTCAGCCGCGGCGGCCAGGAAATTCTTGACGCAATCGAGCGCCAACATTACGCCGTGTTGGGCAGGCGTCCCGCGATTTCGAAAACCCGGAAGCTGGCCCTGGTTGCTCGTGCCGCGCTGGGGAAGCTGCGATGAGCACCGCCGTGGGAAGTCCGCCCGTGCAGTTCGCGCCTACTGCTTCCCAGCTCGAAATGGCGTACTCCGTCTGCCGGAGCATCGCTCGCTCTGCCGCCAAGAATTTCTACTACGGGTTCGTGGTTCTTCCACGGCGAAAACGCAATGCGTTGAGCGCAGTCTATGCCTTTATGCGGCGGTGCGACGATATCGCTGATGACGTCACGCTAAGCCCCGATGATCGTCAGAACAAGCTGGCGGAATGGCTGGACAGAGTGCACCGCGCCCTGGCGGCACAGCCGACGGACGATCCGGTGCTGCTGGCGCTGACCGATGCGCAACGCACTTACCAGATTCCGATTGGACTTCTTGACCAACTGGCCTTCGGTACGGCTGCGGATCTCGATCACGGCGCAGAGTCTGCCGCTGCATCGCTGGTCGCGCGTTACCAGACTTTTGAAGAGTTGCGCCAGTATTGCTACGGCGTGGCATCGGTCGTCGGTCTGGTGTGCATTAAGATCTTCGGATATCGCGATCCCGCCGCTGAGCCGCTCGCCGAACGCTGCGGTCTGGCATTTCAGCTTACAAATATTATTCGCGACGTCAAAGAAGACGCCGCCATGGGCCGGGTTTATTTTCCGCAAGAGGACCTGGCGCAGTGCGGTCTCTCAGCCGCCGATCTGGCCGCGCCGCATGTTGACGTTGCCCGCATCCGTCCGCTGCTGGCGATGGAGGCCGACCGCGCTCGCGAATGCTACCGCGCCGGAGAAGAACTGATTCCGCTGGTGAATGAAGACAGTCAGCCCGCCCTGTGGGTCCTCATCACCATCTATCGTCGCTTGCTCGAAAAGATTGCTTCGAAGCAGTACGACGTCTTCAGTGAGCGCGTCCGATTAACGGTTCCCGAAAAGCTCACTGTCATGGGAAAAGGAATCCTGAAGCGTCTCTTGTGATGCCGCCCTCGACCTATCCTAATTTGACTCATCCTAATTCGATCTATCCTGATACGACGCATCCTCCCACAGTCGCTATCGCCGGAGGCGGGTTGGCTGGCCTCGCCGCTGGATGCGCTCTGGCCGAAGCTGGTTTTCGCGTGACCCTGTTTGAGCGCCGCCCTTATCTCGGCGGGCGCGCCTCTTCTTATCAGCATCCCGGCACCGGCGAAATTGTCGACAATTGCCAGCATGTGTTGCTCGGCTGCTGCACCAACCTGCTCGATTTCTATCGGCGCGCGGGGGTTCAGGACAAGATTCGTTGGTATGAGAAGCTGACGTTCCTCGAGCCCGGAGGACGTGCATCCGTGATCGCCCCGTCCGCCCTCCCCGCTCCGCTTCATACCGCTCTGGCATTTCTCCGGGCCGACTGTCTGAGTTTTCGCGACAAGATGGCGATCGGCCGCGCCATGGCGGCGCTCGCTCCTTCCATTCCAGCGGATCGGAGTGAGTCGTTTCTCGACTGGCTCAAACGCCACGGACAAACCGAGCAAGCCATCGAGCGTTTCTGGAAGACAATTCTGGTCAGCGCCTTGAACGAAGATCTCGATCGCGTTTCCATCCATTATGCGGCGCAGGTGGTGCGCGAGTCGTTTCTTAAATCGGCCGCTGCCGGGCGTATGGGAATTCCAACTGTGCCGCTCACCGACCTGTATAGCACAACCGGTGATTACATCCGCGCCCGTGCTGGAGACATCCAGTTTCGTGCAGGCGTGGAATCGTTTCGGACAGAAGCCTTTGGCGTAAGCGTGACGACGAATGGACAGGAACAGAAATTCGACTATCTGGTTCTGGCTGTCCCTTTTGAGGTACTGGGGCGCATGTTGCCCGATACTCCGGCCGCTGCGCCTTTGGCCGCAGCACTCGGCCAGTTCTCGACGTCACCGATCACCGGCATCCATCTCTGGTTCGATCGTCAAATCAGCGACCTCGATCACGCCGTCCTGCTTGATCGCACCATCCAGTGGATGTTTCACAAATCGCGGATCATTGAAGCTCGGGAGAACGAAGCTCGCGAGAACGGCGGAGGCAGCTACGTTGAGCTGGTTGTTAGTTGCTCCCGGAGCCTGGTGGAAAAGTCGAAGGCAGAGATCGTCGACATGGCGGTGAAAGAATCGCAGGAGTTTTTCCCTGGCGCCCGCGATGCGAAACTGCTGAAATCGACGGTGATCAAGGAAGTGCACGCGACATATTCGCCGTGCCCGGGAATCGACCAGTACCGGCCGAAGCCAGAGACGGCATGGCCCCGAGTCTTTCTGGCCGGCGATTGGACCGCGACCGGTTGGCCCGCCACCATGGAGGGCGCCGTTCGCAGCGGCTATCTTGCGGCGGAAGCACTGGCGCGGTTCGCCGGCGGCAAAAGCAACAGCTTTCTTGTCCCCGATCTTTCTCCGACTGGGTTGATGAAACTGTTTGGATGAGACTTGCTTCGACGACTTCAATTACTTCGGTTTCCAATCCTGCGTTACCTTGATGCCCCTCTCAAGAATTCTCGCCCGACACACGATCTTATAGACATGCCTGAAGGCACCGACGCAGACGCCGCCCGCGCAGACAACGATCGTCGCCGTAGCACGCGATTCACATGCGGCGGTGACGCGAAGATCAGTCGGCTCCCTTCAGACGGCATCTTTGTTCCGGGGAAGATCCTCGACCTGAGCCTCGGCGGATGCTGCATCGATACCACTCTGCCGATTGGTTCCGGTGTGCGAGCTGAAATCGTCGCGCGCGTCAATGCTGCTTCGTTCCGGGCCGTGGGTGAGGTGAGGGCGATTCGGGGCGACTCCGCAGCTTGTATGCAGTTCGTTCACTTGAGTGCTCTGGGAAAAGAAATGCTGGCGGACCTAGTCGCGGATTTGGCGAGGTTGCAGGCGGTCATGAACAAGCTCAGATCTGCCCGCCGCGAGGCGGATACGGAGTCGTTCCGCAGGCAACTGGAGGACGGAAGACTTCAAGCGGTGATGTTGAGCGAGCGGTTTCCTTTGCTGGGGACAATTCTGCCCGGAGAGAATCCGGAACCAAACCAATCTGCATCCGCCGGCAAAGATCGGATCGCGGAAGCGCAACCGCTTGTGATCGCTGTCGATTTATTCGGCTAGTGTGATTCAGACCGCCATGAGCACCACGCCACCCGCTACCAGCAAGGCTGCAATCCAACGCCGGCGGCCCACCCGTTCATGCAGGAATAAGCGCGCGGCGACCGCGTTGGCCACAAAGGTGAGCGAGGCCGAAGCGGGCACGACCAAGCTGAGGTTTCCCCACGAAAGGCCAAAGAGCAAACTGTAGAACGCGATCCCCATCGCCATCAAGCCGAGAGCAAATGTGGGCGTTGCAAGCACGCGCCCGACAACTGCCAGCACTCCGCGCCGCTTCCAGAGTTCACCGACGTCACCAACTCGTTTCATGGAGTAGGAGAGCAGCACGTCTCCGGTGGTCGAGGCCAGAATGATGAGCCCAATCGCAGCCCAGGCGTAGATCTCATTCATGAGTTCACCTCCTGGGACACCGTGTCGCGGCCGACGTCCCGTGAATCCTGGTGTTGGCGACCAGGCGTAACCGAGGGGCCGACGGCCACGAAGCCCACGCCGGCCGCGATCAGCGCAATGCCAAGCCAGCGCGTCGGTGAGATTTCTTCATGAAAACTGAAGTGAGCAATCAAAGCGACGAGTACATATCCGAGCGATGTGGCAGGCAGCACATAGGTGAGGTCAGCCCAGGAGAGGGCGGACATGTAACAAGAGAAAAACGCCAGCAGTAAAAGGATTCCCGTCGCTACAAAAGGATTGAGGATAGACAGGAGCAGACCGGAAAAGTTGTGCAGGGAAACACTGCCGAGATCTTTCATACCGCGAGCCAGCAGGGAATCGCCTGCCGTACTGAATACGGTAATTCCCGCCAGAACGAGGTATTTTCGAAACGTCACTTACCATCCAACTCCGGCCTAGGCCTTGGCCGGTTCCGGGGCAGGCGCTTCTTCCTTGCGGTTTTCCTTGACCCACTTGTGGCGCTGCGCGCGCAGTTTTAGGAAGGTCCGCGCTTCTTTGTACAAGCGCTTGCGTTCGGAGTTGTCGAACACAGCTTTCCTCAAAATGCGGTACGCAGCCTTGGGACGGAAATAATACGCGTCGTAGAAGTGATGAACTGCCTCCAGAATTTCCGTCGCGGGCAGACCCGGATACTCGATCTGCACCATCTGGTGCCCGAGGTCGTCCACCATTTTTGTGTCGCTGGTCATGAAGCCATTCTTGATCGCGGATTCGTGCAGTTCAGTTCCAGGGTAAGCATGCGCCACCGAAACCTGGATCGTCTCCACGTCGAGTTCCTTGGCGAAGTTGATCGTGTTCTTGATGGTCTCGCGAGTTTCTCCAGGGAGGCCGAGGATGAAATCTCCGTGGACCACCAGCCCCAGCTTGTGGCAATCCTTGGTGAACTGGCGGGCGCGCTCGATGGTCGCGCCTTTCTTGATGTTCTTCAGAATCTGCTGATCGCCCGATTCGTAGCCCACAATCAGAAGCCGGCATCCCGCGTCCTTCATGGCCTTGAGCGTTTCGAAGTCTGTTGTGACTCGCGATGTGCACGACCAGGTCAGGCCCAGCGGCTTCAACTTGGCGCACAATTCGACGGTGCGCGCCTTCTGCAGGTTGAAGGTGTCGTCGTCGAAGAAAAATTCCTTCACGTACGGCCAGTAATCTTTCGCCTTGGCCATTTCACGCGCCACGTCGTCAGTGGAGCGCTTGCGCCATGGGTGTCCGCTGAGGGTCTGGGGCCAAAGGCAGAAGGTGCACTGCGCCGGGCATCCGCGCGTCGTGTACAGAGACACAAAGGGGTGGAGCAGGAAAGGCACGTTGTAGCGGCGGACATCCAGGTCGCGCCGGTAAACGTCAGTCACATGCGGCAGGGCGTCCAGATTCTCGATCGTCGGACGGTCGGGATTATGCACCACGTGCCCATTTTTACGGTACGAAATGCCAAGAATGTCTTCGATCGGCTTGCCTTGAGCGTATTCGACAATGGAGTAGTCGAATTCCTTGCGGCAGGCTATGTCAATCACTTTCGCCTCCATCAAAGACTTCTCGGGCAGCACGCTAACGTGGGGTCCGACGAAAGCGATCTTGATGCGAGGATTGCTGTCTTTGATGGCCTCCGCGATGCGGACGTCGCCGGGAAACCCCGGAGTGCTCGTGAACAGCACGAGCAGTTCGTAGTCCTGGCAGGTGCGGATCGTCTCTTCCGCCGTGATGTGGTGAGGCGGGGCGTCCAGCAAGCGCGCGCCTTCGAGCATCCCGGTCGGATAGGCGAGCCAGACCGGATACCAGTACGATTCGATCTCACGCGTAGCGGGCCAGCGCGAACCTGCGCCCCCATCGAAATTCTCAAACGAAGGCGGATTCAAAAACAGTGTTTTCAATGGCATATTGTTAGTCTTTTATTTTAGCATTCTTGGGCGCGCACACACCCCAGCCGACGCTACCATTCAGGTACGTGCCATGCGGCGTCGAAAGCGTGGATATCGGTGTCTAAGTGTGCCTTAGCGGGGCCCAAACCGCAAAAGAACCTCGCCGAACGTCGTTTTTGCGCATTGAGGCGCGAGAATCGGCACCGGCTGGATGAGCTGTTTTATGCGTCATTTTGAAGCCGGGTTTGTGGAAGCGGCGCCTGGCAGCGCCCATTTCTCCAGGTCTCCAGTGGCCCGCAGCAGGGTCATGCGAATCCGCTGGTACTCAAAATCGGCATCCTGGAAGAGCAGGAACCGTTCGGCTGCTTGCACCCGTGCATCGGCCAATTCGTGCAAGGTGCCAGTCTTTGCGTCGACCCGGGTTTGGGCCGCCTCAAGGCCCGACTGTGCCAGTTGATATTCCAACTGCGCCACCTCGCGGGCAGCCTCAAGTTGCTCGGCGGCGCGTTGTAGTTTTAGCGTTTCCTCCGCCACCCGATTGCGAGCCGCTTCCGCTTGCTTCTTGGCCTTGAGGGCCTCGGCCTCGGCCGCGTCAGCTCGGGCGCGCTGGCTGGCGTTGAACAATGGAATCCTTATGCCAAACCCGACTGTGGCATTGTCCCGCTGGAAGGTGCCGATCGGAAAGTATCTGGTGTAGTTATTGAAAGTTGAAAACCTCGCATACTGGGCAGAGAAATCGATCGACGGGTACAAAGCGCGATGCTCGCCCGACGCCCGCATCGCTTCCGCCAGCGAATGCTGCTCGGCCAACCGGACCGCGGGGCTGGTGGCGATCGCTTGCTTGGAAAGATCTTCCTCTTCAGCGACTGGCGGCAGGGCCGGGATGGTTTCGGGTGCGAGTTCGATGGAGGAAACTGGTAAACCGGTCAGCGTTGAGAGATGCCGCCGGAGGACATCAGCGGAGCCACGCGCCTCAGCCCGGTGAAGACGCACGCGCGCTGCGATTAGCTTGGCTTTGTTTAGGTCCACCGCGCTGTCCACTCCCTCTCGCAAACGCTCGGTGACCGCTTGCTCCATTTTCTGCGCTTCCACTTCGTCCTGTTGCAAGCGTACCAGTCGCGCCTCCCACTTCGCCAATTCAGCATAAGTCAGCGCGACATCCTGGATGACGGCATTGCGCTGGTCTTTGTCTTGCACCTCGGAAGCGTGCCATTCGATCTTCGCTGCTTTCAGGAACTGGCGCTGTGAGGGATTGACAACCGAACTTTGTGCGACGACATTGAACAGGGCTGGCGGGGATCCTTCGATCGTGAGCGGGTATCCATAGGTCCAGCCGAGTCCCGAACCGGCGATGAGCTGCGGCAAGTAGTTGTTGCGGAGTTCCCGGTAGGAGGCAAAGGTGCGCTGCACGTCGGCATTCGCAATCGCCGCACCCGTGCTGTGCGCGAGCGCCAGCCGGATGGCGCGCTCCAGAGGCAGCGGTTCAGCCTGGCCGCGCGTTGCGATCATCAGTAGGGCCGCAGGCAAGGCGAGCAGATTTGTGCAGTGCAAACGCGGCAATCGGAGTTTCATCTCGTCACCTTCATCTCGTCACCCATGGATCGGGCCGCGGCTCCGCCGCGCCGCACAAATTGTAGTGCGCCAGACGCGAGCCGGGCAGTAGCTTTGGAAAGTTATTTGGGACGCTACGAGGCGCGGGAAGAATCTCGCCATCCTCAGTGGGCAACTCGGTTGAGTGCTTGCTGGGCCATGCCGAAGTTTCGGACTAATGCCAAGGAAGCGCGGTACTCCTGTGCCGCACCCGCTTTGTCTCCTTGTTTTTCAAGCAGCATGCCCAGCAGATAGTGGGCCTTGAACGCCGGAGCTGCCTCAACCGGACCGGAGGCGAGATAGCGGCGCAGTAGTTCCGTGGCGAAAGGATAGCTTCGACCGGCGCGATATAGGATGCCGGACGCCTCAACCAGAACATCGAGTTTGGGCGTCGGCGCCTGGCTGAGCTTGACGATGGCTTGCTCCATTTCGTCCAAGCGCTTTTGGCGACGGAGAAATAGAGCGAGGTTGAGCCACGCTTCCGCGTCACCTTGGCTGAGGTCGATGTACTGGTGATATTCCCGTTCGGCGGTAACGGCGTCTTTTTTCTGTTCGGCGATGCGCGCGTAAACCCAGTGCTCGCGGGCAGGGTTCACCGTTGCAATGGACCGCGCTTGCTCGCGGGCCTTCTGTTCTCCGCCGCCGACAATGCCCGGCGCTGCCAGATAGAACTCCGCCAGATCGAGCCGGGCATCCACATCTTTCGGATTCAGTTGCACCGCGCGCTCGAATTCTCCGCGAACCTTTCCGGCCAAGGCCGCCGCAGCGAGGAAATTTGCCCGATCCGCCTTCTCGCCATATACACGCCCCAGCCAGAGATGGAAACGGCTGTTGTCGGGAGCGAGTGAGGCCGCTTTTCTGCAGGAGGATTCCGCACGATCCCAATCTTCGAGCGCGAAGTAAGCACGGCAGAGCAGGTTGGACGATTCCGCATCCGCCGGAACAGAAGAGAGACGGCCATTCAATTCGGCGACGGCTTCATCGATCCGGCCGTCGGCCAGCATGTCTCTTGCAGAGTCCGCCACGCTGGCGGTCAACGTGGCAATGAGCATGAGTAAAACGAGCAAAATTCTGGAAATGTGCGTGATCATCTAAAACTTGACCTGCGTTCGGTCGCCAATCGGTTTGCCATTCCACGAACTGATCGCCACTAGGTCCTTGGCGGAGAGGCCGCGTGTTATTTCAACCTGCGTGAGATTGGAAAGGGAAGTCTCCACATCCCGACGCTTAAGTTCGTGGCCGGCAACCTGCAAAACATAAGGCTTGGCGTCGTCCATTCGGACAGCCTCTCGCGGCACCACCAGCACGTTATCGTGCTCGGCAGTGACGATCGTGACTCCGACGTTTATATTCGGCAAGAGTTTCAAATCCTTGTTATCTACGATGCTGGTGGTCTCGCCGACGTTGCGCGAACCGCGCAATTTCACCGTCGATGGGATGGCAGTCACGGTGGCCCGCCAAACGCGTCCAGGGACGGCGTCCCACGTAATCTCAATCGGATTTCCCGGAGCCAGTCTGCCGACGTCAGGTTCATCGACGAAAGCGCGAACCCGCACTTTTCGCAGATCCGCCACTTGCAGAAGAAGATCTCCGGCCGCGACGAAGCCACCTTGCTTTGCCGGCAGCGAGTACACGATGCCAACAAAAGGAGCGCGGACATTCGATTTCGCCAGGACGTCCTGCGCGGCATCGTAGGTGGCCTGCGCTTCCGCTCGCTGCGCTTCGACGCGCGCCAACTCCGCCTTCGAATATCGTTTCGTCTGCTTTTGCCGGAGAAAGGTGAGTTGAGCATCGGCGCGAGCAAGAGCGTTTTCCGCTTCTCGCACTTCTCCCGCCGAGGCCGCGCCCTGCTGCTCAAGCTTCTTCAGCGCGTCTAAATTGCGCTGTGCGGAATCGCGATCAGTGCCAGCTTTCACCAGTTGGGCTTCGAGGCTCAGCATTTCTTCCTGCGTGCCGCCTCGCTCCGAGGCGCTCATGTCGGCCTGCGCCGCCCTCAATAGCGTCTGGGCGCGAGCAGATTGGGCACGCGCGTCGGCGTCATCCAGAACCACCAGCAGTTGGCCCTGCTTGACGGAGTCGCCTTCCTTGACTAAAACGCGCCGCACACTCGCCGAGACCGGAGCGTGCGCCTCGAAGTTGTTGACGGGCTCAATTTTTCCGTTAGTGGAAACCAGGCTGCGGATGGTGCTCTGCTCGACGATGGCCGTCCGCACCGGCACCGGGTCATCGCGGTGAGAGACGAAAGCAGCCAGCACAATCACCGCCGCCAGGATCGCAAGCGCTATTACCCACCAACGCCGCGGCTGGCGTCCCGAACTGTTTCCATTCAATGGCATGCGGAGAAAAGCAACTTCAATGTATATCATCCGCGCGTTGCGGGGAGCAGGCAAATGCAAGCTTCGGACTTACCTGTTTAGATGCATCGCGCAGGCCATTTGCGTCAGCCACAGCGCCGAATTATCAGGGCGGGCGCGCGTGGCCTTTTGAGCGGCGCGAACGTAGGGATAGCCACCCTCGGCTGTCCAGGCAGCGCAGTTCGCGTCGGGTTTCGTTCGTCCACTCTTGCACTGAAGAGCGTAGCGGGGGCTTCGCCCCGCCGGACAGCCGAGGGCGTGTCCCTACGTAAGATGACAATCCTACTTACATCGCGACTTTCCGGGACGAGACCCTAGGTACAATAAGCAGATGCCGAAGTCTCCCCGTTCCGCATCTCCCCGCTACACCGCGGAGCACGCCAGCGCCGGGCTCGATCACGATTTCCCGGAAATCGAAACCTGGCCGAACCAGTTTCCAGGATACGAGATTGTTGTGGATGATCCCGAATTTACGTCCGTCTGCCCGAGGACTGGCTTGCCGGATTTCGGCAACCTCGTGATCCGCTACGTGCCCGATCGCTTGTGCCTGGAGTTGAAGTCGCTAAAGGAATATCTCCAGTCGTATCGAAACCTCGGCATCTTCCAGGAGAACGTTGTGAATCAGGTGTTGGAGGATGTTGTCCGCTGGGCCAAGCCGGTGTGGGCAGAGGTGAAAGGTGAGTTCCGTCCGCGCGGGGGGATTTCGACAGTCGTGATTGCGAATTGGCCGCGGCCAGGCAAGGCGGCGGGTCGACGGTAGTAGTTGGGCCGAGGGCTAGAATTAACGCGAATTATTCCTTTGCGAACCAAGGGAAATTATCTTGGGCCGCAGGTACGGCCCTGTAGGCGGTTCAGGCCGGGCGGTTCGGCTCGCCAAGCGTGCGCATCAAGGTGGTCGAAGAGAAGCTGGTTCATTCGGTCATTGGCAGCGTGGTTTCCAGCAAAACCTCACGAATGCTTTCGCACCGCACTTGTTTCTGGAGCGCTGGAGGTGCAGAATCATCCAAACCGCCGGCCCAAGGGGGTGTATGGGGATAACACACCGCAAGCAGCACTGGTTCCGGCTGTCGGCAATACTGAGCTCGAAACAAGTGTTGCTCTGCGCCTTGGTAATGGATCTGTTAGCCGCGCCGCTGTTCGCACAAAGACCACGAATGACTTACAAGACGGCGCCGGTAATGGTCCCCAAGACCCCGGATGACCGCGTTGCTGCCGATAAAGGTGACTCACAACCGGGTGCCGGCGAAAAGAAAATGTGCTCGATCCAGCCGTTTCCAGGAATGCCCAACACTGCCAGCGTTACCAGCTTGCAGATTCCTCGCAAGGCTCAAAAAGAGTATGAAGAAGCCTGCGCGGGCCTGAAGAATAAGAAACTGGCTGAGGCTGAGCAGCACTTGCGCAAGGCAACCGAAATCTACCCGAAATACGTCGCTGGATGGGTGATGCTGGGTCAGATTCTCGAGACAAGACAGCAAACAGCAGGGGCCCGTAATGCTTGTTCGCGGGCGTCAAGCGCCGATCCAAATTACTTGCCCGCGTATCTTTGTTTGGCGGAGATCGCCGGACGTGAACAGCAATGGAATGAGGTTTTGAACCTGACTAGCCGCGCACTTGAGCTGGACCCGGTAAATGATGCCTATGCCTATTTTTTCAGTGCGATCGCCTATTTCAATCTTAAGCAGGTGCCCGAGGCGGAAAAGAGAGCATTGAAAGCCGAAGAGATTGACAGGGATCACCACGAGCCAGTGTTGCAGCTCTTACTTGCTCAGATTTACGAAGCAAAGCACGACTCAGCGGATGCTGCTTCTCACCTTCGGGAATATCTTAAACTTGCACCGGATTCACAGGATTTAGATAACGTGAAGAAGGATTTGGCGGAAGCACAGAACCCAAGGTAGACTCATCGCCCGAAGTTTCGGCCCGCGGCGGAAGATCAAAAGGCATCACCCTAAGCGCCTTCCAATCGAATTTCGGGGCAGGAGCATCCTCAACCCCGAGGCGGTCCGCGAATTCGCTGCCGGAATACGGCAGCCTGTACTGCAAATTGATCTTGTGGTTCCTTTCCTGAGATCATCGAGGTCTAGCGCAGGGCGCTGTGAATCGCCAGGTCCAGGCCCACCATCAAGACGGCAGAGGCGGGAATCACCAGCAGGGCTTTCTTTAGCCGCCGTGGATCGCCGCCGGCGATGATGCCGATGATGCGCGAACTGACCGCGAGGCCGGTCCATCCGCAAGTAATTACGAAGCCGATGGCGGTGCCGGTCATGCGCGGGAAGGCATCGCCCACGATGGCCAGCGTGGTAGGAAAGACCGGCGCCATGGAAAGACCGGCAAGAAAGACCAGCGCCGCGGCGACCGCAGGCCGGGTGGTCCGTAGCATCAGAAAGGTCGTAACCGCCATCGCGACCGATCCGACCAGCGTGACGGTAATGGCGGGCACGTGGATGAGAATCGGCAGGACGGCGGCGCGGCCGATCAGCAGGCCGAGCGCGAATCCCAGCGAAAGAATGTTGAGCGCACGCGATTCAGGAATGCCCTGCGCGATCAGGTGGCGGGGCAACCAGTTCCAGATTCCCACCTCACAGCTGATGTAGAGAAAGAGGAACAGTCCGATCAGAAAGAGCAGCGGGTGCCCGAGCACCGGAGCCGCGTCCGCGAGCACGAAACGCCCGGCGCCCGTGGGCCCGGGCATTTTGGTGAGAGCATCGATCACCAGCGTGACGATGGTGAGTGACGCGATGGTGTAGCAGAGGCGGACCCAATTGCGCCTAAAGAGATTGGCGGAGATGAACGGTGTGGCGAGAGCGCCGAGTCCGAAGAAAAGGTTGACCAGGTTCAGCGCGGTGGCGCGATGGGTCTCACTTACATCGCTGACCAGGGCATTCGCGCCAGTCACCACAGTGCCGCCGCCGAGTCCGAGCAGGAACAACAGCAGCAGGATGCTACGGAAGCCCGGCGAGCGCGGCAGGGCGAAGAGCGCGATGGAGATGAAGGCAAGGCCGAGGATGAGGCCGAGCTTCTTGCCTTCGTTGTCAAGCAGCGGCCCGACGCAGAGCGAAGCGATGATGAGCCCCAGCGCTTGCGCAAAGGCGATGGTGCCGTTCTGGCTCGGCGACAGGTGGAAGCGATCGGACAGGTCGGGCAGGATGGTGCCCAACATGGCGGCGATCATCCCGTAGATGAAAAAGGCGAGAATGGCGGCGAATATTAACACGCGTTCCTTTCAATAGCCGGTTTCAGGTGCGGGAACATTGATCCAGCCTCGCGTCCGATGGCTCTGGAGCACAGCGTTGAGGATGATCAGTTGCCGCAGTCCATCGACGAACTGCGGGTACTCGTGCGCTCCGCCTGGTGTGCCGATTGAAGATGTGCTGATTGAAGCATAGAAGCGTCGGAAAACTTGCTTGAATGTGTCGTCGTAGCCCTCGCTGTGGCCGCCGGGAAGATCAGCGTAGCTGCTCGCCGCGGGCTTGAGCAATGACGGATCTTTAACGAAGATCTCGTTGCCGGTATCGCGGTGGCCTGCCCAGAGTTCGTCGGGACGCTCCTGGTCCCACGCGACGGAGGATCGTGTGCCGTAGATCTCCATGCTGAGCCGGTTCTTGCGTCCGGCAGAAACCTGGCTGGCGGTGACGCTACCCCGTGTGCGCGCGCCCATGCGAAAAATTACAGCGCCGAAGTCCTCCGTATTGATGGCCGTTTCAATATACTCTTCCGGGCCAAGCAGCTTATTGGCAAAAGTCTCGACCGAATGTTTCGGCTGCTTACGCGTGCGGTGGAAAGTCTGGAGATCGGCACAAAGAGAGGTCACACGTAATCCGGTGATGTGCTCGGCCATATCAAACCAGTGCGAGCCAATATCGGCCATGCAACGCGAAGGGCCGCCGGCTTTCGGATCGACGCGCCAGTTCCAGTCCGTGTCGTAGAGCAGCCAGTCCTGGGAATACGTGCCCTGCACGACGAGAATCTCACCCAGGTCGCCGGCTTCGCATAGGCGGCGCATCTGCTGCACCATGGAGTAATAACGCAAATTGTGACAGACGCAGTTGCGTACTCCCTGGCGCGCGGCGAGCGCGACAAGTTCTTCGCCTTCCTCTACGGTCGTGGCCAGTGGCTTTTCGCAGAGCACATGCTTGCCGGCCTGGAGCGCGTCCTTGGCCATGGAGAAGTGCTGCGCGTTGGGCGTGCAGATGTGGACGGCATCGATCTCCGGATCGCACAGGACATCGCGATAGTCGGTCGCAATCGTGGGGATGGAGAAGCCCGCGCCCAGGTGCCGCGCCGCCTCCGCGTTTCTTCCTGCTATAGCAGCAGCCTCGACGGACTCCACCCGTCGCACCGCTTCAAGATGTACGCGGCCCATGAAGCCGGTACCGAAAATTGCCGTCCTTATTGGTTTCATCCTTCCATCCTTGGTCGCATCGTGCTTCCCCTCCGCAAGGTGTCAGACCCACCAGGCAGCGCCAGGCCGCTCGCGGATCACGATGCTGTTGAGGAAGTTCGCGGCCTTGGTCAGACCCTCTTCCGGCGAGAGCAAGCTGTCTTCGTGCTCGATGGAGAGCACGGAATCGTAGCCAAACATGCGCAAGGTGGAGACAAACTCGGTCCACCACTCAGCCCCATGACCGTAGCCGCAGGTGCGAAAGATCCAGCCGCGGTGGCGCTCGTCGGTGTACGACTTGGTATCGAGCACGCCAGTGCGCGGCAGATTGGCAGGGTAAAGCTGCGTGTCTTTGGCGTGGACGTGGAAGATGGCGCCTTCAAGCACGCGCACGGCGGCGATGGGATCGATGCTCTGCCAGAAAAGATGGCTCGGATCGAAGTTGCAACCCACGCTGGGTCCTGCGATGGAGCGCAGCCGGAGCATCGTCTCTGGGCTATAGACCACGAACCCCGGATGCATTTCGATGGCGATCTTCACGCCGTGGTCGGCGGCGAACTTCGCGTGCTCGATCCAATAGGGCGTGACTACTTCGCTCCACTGCCAGTCGAGGACTTTGAGGTAGTCGGGAGGCCAGGGACAGGTGACCCAGTTCGGAGCAGTGGCATGCGGCGAATCGCCGGGGCATCCCGAGAAGTCGACCACCACCGGGATGCCGAGCTTTTCGGCAAGCAGGACGGTCTTGCGGCTTACTCCCCGGTCCTGCTGCGCGCGGCCTTTATCGGGATGCAGCGCGTTGCCGTGACAACTCAAGGCGCTGATGCTGGCGCCGTGATCGGCCAGAACCCTCTGAAATTCGGCGAGGGCGGAGGCATCTTCGAGCATCGAGAGCTTGCAGTGCGCATCGCCCGGATAGTTTCCCGTTCCGAGCTCGACGGTATCGATATGCAACGCCGCGAGTTTCTTGAGGACCGCAGCCAGCGGAAGCTGCGACAGCAGAGGCGTAAAGGCTCCAATGCGCATAACGATTTCTATCTCCTCGTATCGAACGGCGGCACTAAACTTTCCAGACGAACGGCAGCGCACATCTTACTTCAATCAGTTAGGTTGCAAAATGCCCGAGAAGCCGAAAAACAGGAACGCGCCTTCCTCACACCCCGACGATTCTTCCCGTGTCACGGGCAAACCAGGATGTATGGTCCGCCGCTGTGTCGCAAGCGAAAAATGAGGGTGACAGGTTGGTCTGCGCAAATGTATTCGGCCTTCGTTGGAGCGCGAGGCTCCTGGCCATGATGGAATGCGCTGCGCTCTCGTCCTACTTAGTTAGGCAGCCTTGAAAGACGCGCCGGCGAGAGCACCGCAGATAGCAGCCACCGTTTCGGCGTCGTCGGCAGCCCGCGGTATCAACACTACCGATAGTGGTGTGCTGAACAACCGGATAAGCAGAAGGCAGCTAGTATAGTCGGAAAGTGACCTCCACGTTCACTTGCACGGCTACTGCGATTCCGTCCTTGCGGCCCGGTTCGAACCTCCACTCCCGAATTGCTTCGACTGCCTTTTCATCGAGACCCATACCCAAGGATCGCTGAATGCGAATGTCATGCGTCCGCCCGTCGGCCCCCACTACGAGCCACAGCACAACCGTGCCTTGGAACTTTGCCTTGCGAGCTTCCTCGGAGAACTCCGGGTCCGGAGCGTAGATGACACGCGGCGTGGACACTCCTCCCCCAACACGATAAACTCCGCCCCCAATGCCGCCTCCCCATCCCGGCCCCACTCCCGGACCGCGCCCCGAGCCGACACCACCGCCGCTGCCGGAACCAATGCCACCACCAGAACCGGTCCCGTTCGAAGGGGGGCCTAAAACAGAAGACATTGGGTCTCCGAGGGGGCCCACCTGCGGCAGCGACAGATGGATTTCCGGCGGCACAACCACGGTTGGTTCGACTGGCAGTTTGGGACTCTCATTGCGGATCACTACTGCCGGAGGAGCGAGTTGCTCCCGAGAAAAGCGAGGCAATACTCCTTTGGAAGCTGCCAGCTTGTCACGGTCACCGCCACCACCTCCACCTCCCGCTTTGGAGGCCGACGGAGGCAAGATGTAAGGGCTGACCTCCGTGATGATGCCCATGACCTGTCGGCGAATCTCGTGGCGATGTGCTGCCACAAACCTACCGGACAACAACAGCAGCATTATGGCAAGCGCGTGAGCCAGGAAGGAGAGAACAAACGGGCTGCTCCGGGTCTTGTATAGTCCATAGCCCTCGCGAAGGAGGGTCGGCAAGATTGCGGGCTCCGTTCCAGAGCACAGCGGAACTCGCTCCGGCCCACGATGCAAAGCAAAGCTTGACATCTCAGCCCCCCAATCCGGGCCGACATCCAGGCTACCCCTTGATTACGGCGAGAGGCTCCAGTCGCGCCACTTTCCTGCCGATTCCCAGCCTGTGGACCACTTCAACTACGCGCGATACGTCCTTGTAGGCCACGGGAGCCTCTTCCGCCAGTCCATCCATAGATCCGGCACAGATCAGAATTCCTCGGCTTCTCAACTGGTCGCGTAATTCCGCTCCACTGACCATCTTCTTGGCCTTGGCTCGGCTCATCACTCGGCCCGCTCCATGACACGTGGAACCGAAGGTCTGCCGCATGGCTTCGGTTGTGCCGATCAGAACATACGAGGCTGTACCCATAGAACCGGGTATCAGTACGGGATGCCCGATGTCGCGCAGGTCATCTGGAAGCATAGCGGATCCCGGCCCGAACGCTCGAGTGGCGCCCTTGCGGTGAACGCAGACCCGCACTCGGTGGCCATCAATTTCATGCTCTTCAATCTTCGCCATGTTGTGAGCGATGTCGTACACTTGGCGCAACTCAAAATCTTTGATCTTGCCCGCCAATACTTGCTCGAAGCTGTGCCGGATCACATGCGTCAGCAGCTGCCGGTTGGCGAACGCGAAGTTCGCGGCACATGCCATGGCGTGGAAGTATTCCTGCCCCTCCTCGGAATCAAATGGCGCGCAGACTAACTCTCGATCCGGAAGGGTGATCCCATAATCCCGTACTGCCTTCTGGAATCGGCTTACGTAGTCTTGGCATACTTGGTGGCCAAGGCCACGGGAGCCGCAGTGAATCTGCACCGCGACATTTCCCGAGTAAATGCCCAGACGTGCAGCAATGGCCTCATCGTAGATTTCAGCGACTTTATCCGCTTCTATGAAGTGGTTTCCGGCGCCCAGGGTCCCGAGTTGGTCCCGACCACGTTCACGAGCGCGGTCGGAGACAAAGCCGGCATCGGCGCCGGGAACTCGGCCGAACTCCTCGGTGCGATCCAAGTCTCCCCGGGACGCATAGCCCTTCTCCAGCATCCAGCGCGAACCTTCTTGCAGAACTCTATCCAACTCGGTGTTGGTCAGGCGCACATGCCCGCGTGAGCCCACGCCGCTTGGGCAATTTGCGTATAAGGAAGACGCGACATCTTCGAGGAACGGCCTAATCTCTTCGGCGGTCGCCAGCGATACCAGGAGCCGCACACCGCAGTTAATGTCATAGCCGACTCCTCCCGGGGAAATTACCCCTTCCGGAAGGCGTGTCGCCACGACTCCTCCAATCGGGAAACCGTAACCTTGGTGAATGTCGGGCATCGCGATGGCGTGCCTGATCACCCCGGGTAGCGTAGCCGTGTTCACGAGTTGCACCACCGAGTTGTCGCCGAGGGCCGCGTCGAGCAAGCCTTCATCGGCGTAAACGCGCGCTGGTACTCGCATGTCATCGCGAAATGTCGGCGGGATCTCCCAGATGTTTTCGGCCACGCGCACGAAATTGTGTTTGCCGAGCATGACGCTCGCGCTCTCTCGCCGCACTCAGACATCGAAAACGATGGTGGCTTCCAGTCCTTCTGGAGTCTGTTTTATGGTTAGGTCATGGAAAGTGGCAGCTTTGATATGTGTGACCCACCCTTCTGACTCTCGACCATCTAGTCGCGCGTGGAGGCGACGGTTGCTGGATTCCAAGATCTGGAAACGATCGTAAACTTCACCATTCGTCTGTTCCAGATACAGAATCTCGTTCAGCCAGTTCACTAACAGCGCTTCTCTATCGATACCCTCGACTTCGATGGTACGGACCACCGACGGCGTCCCGCTTGGCCCCAGCCGGTCCAAGGAACTCATGGCTCGAGCGGCATTCTTCAGCAATTCCGCAAAATTCTGGCCTTGCACGCGGAAAGCGCGATCGGCGGTGTGCTCGATTTCCTCAAAGCTCATCGCGACCTCGAGAACTGATCGCCAGGAGTGTCAACGGCGAAGTTCCGACATCGGTTCCGACGCTGGTTGCATGACTCTGAGACGGTTCACAACAGACTCGAGAAGCTTCTCCCTCTTAAGCAGTAAAAGCTTGAATTCGCGATGGTCCGTATGTGAGATCTCTCTCAGCAGTGCACTATGCCGTTCCCCAAGAATCTCCAACAAAAGCTCCCACTCCTCTATGGTTAACGTGAGTTCCATAATTCCTCCTATGGTGTTAGCGCGACGGTGGCAGATCGCTGGACCATGCGTCCGCAGCGATCAGCCAGTTCTTTCCTACGCGTCTCCACACAGTAAGATACTTGCCGTGATCTTCTTTTCTCGTTCCGTCATTCAGTGGCACGTTCATGCGATACGTGCCCACGTCCCAGGCAACTGGCCCTTGTTGCTTGATATAAGTGACGTCAAAAACAAGGTCGGACACGCCATGGCCGAGCGGCGCCTTCAGATACTCTCGAATCGAATCGCGTCCGTGAACCGCTGCGTGGTGTGGTGGAAGGTAAACGGCGTCGGCGGCATAGGCGGCAACTACTTCGTCCAACTCTCCTGCATTCCAATGGCGAGCCCAATCATTGCCGATCTGGCGGATCATGCCAGCCGCATCGACGGCTCTGGTTTGGGCAATCGTGCGGTCTCGTTCCGTTCTAGCGCCTTGGGTGCGCTTCTTCGCAGTCCTTTGCATGGTAACCCTCCTTCCTCTCCATTCAGACACTCGTTGAAACAAACTCAAGCAGCGCGGGGTATCGAAGGGGCACTTCGGTCCAGCAGCGACCGCACATCTTCATCGCTGATCTGGCTGAAATCCTGATACCACTGTGACACGGCCAAGAACAGTTCCGGCTCTGCCACGCTGATGACTTCGTCTGCTTCCATTCTGATAGCGCTGCAGCCGAAGGCTGGAGCGACCGGAACGGCCACCACAACTCGCGCGGCCTTTCGACGACGGATAGCTGCGACCGCCGCCAGAATGCTGCATCCTGTCGCGATGCCATCATCCACGACAATGACCGTTTTCCCTACTAGCTCCAGCGGTGGACGGCCGCCGCAATATAACTCTGCGCGGTATTCAAGTTCCTTGCGCGCGGCCGCCGCCACATCCTGGATGTCCTCTTCCGACACACCGAGTGCCCTGACTATCGACAGATCGAGTACCTGCACGCCGCCCTCGGCAACCGCGCCCATGGCGAGCTCCCTGTTCCAGGGGGTGCCGAGCTTACTGACCACAAAAACATCTATCGGGACGTGCAGCGCGCCCGCCACCGCCGAAGCCACGGGCACGCCACCCCGAGGAAGTCCCAGCACAACCACGTCGTCACGACCGGCGTATGCCGACAGCCTGCTCGCGAGTACACGCCCGGCTTCGACTCGATCCACGAATGGGAGTACTTCAAGGTCCTCGTCTTCCTCTCGGAACAACATAACTCCGCCTCCTCGAGCATATGCGGCCTCAGCTGCCGCTTGCGACCGAGCTTCCGCGTCCCCCGGCCCTCGGGCCGGGTGTTCGCTCCAGTACGGGTCAGCGCCGCTAAATGGGCAGCAGTCCTAATTACGCTGCTATCGCCGGCTTGCCAGGACGGATTTCCTCCTTCGGACCAGGGGGAGACCAAGGTTGGTCTTCGAAGAACGAGGTCCAGAACTTGCGTCAGGTGAACGTTGCCAATCGAGGTCCCGAATCGAGACTCGATCCGCAAATTGATCTTTTCATATTTAATTCTAGGCCTGCGCGACCGCAGACTCAATACTTCTGCAAAGTGATCATCAGGGATTACGGCGCCAACGGGATTCCCCCAGTTCCCACCTGTTTTCGTGGGCGCTGTCGACCTAGAATGCAGGAGCGGTTCTTTTGGTCCGTTTTGGCTGTGCTATGCCGATACACCAGGTTTATTTTCGATTTTACGCGGAGTTGAATGAACTGCTCCCGCCGACCAAGAGAGGTTCTTGTTTCGTCCATGATTTTGACACCGCTGCCTCGCTCAAGGATGTGATCGAGGCTTTAGGCGTGCCGCACACCGAGACCGGTCTCATCTTGATTAATGGTGAGTCTGTGGACTTCTCCTGCCCCCTGAACGACGGAGACCGAATCAGTGTTTACCCAATTTTCCGATCACTCGATATCAATCCGCTCACACGTGTGCGGCCCGCGTTTAAAGGGGAAAGGCGCTTCGTGCTCGACAATCATCTCGGCAAGCTAGCGGCCTACCTGCGAATGCTGGGGTTCGACAGCTTATACCGCAATGATTATCGCGATGAGGAACTCGCCCGCATCTCCGCCAACCAACAACGAACTCTGCTAACGAGGGACCGCGGACTATTGAAACGCAGCATAGTGATCCACGGATACCTGGTGCGGGAAACACACCCTCAGCACCAGATGATGGAAGTTCTGAGCCGTTTCGATCTGTTCGCATCCATTTCCCCATTTCGTCGCTGTCTCCACTGCAATGCACCGTTGCAGGCGGTTCCGAAAGAGTTGATTCACCATCGCTTGCTACCAAAGACCGAGCAACACTACGACGAGTTCCACATTTGCAGGGAGTGTGATCGAATCTACTGGAAGGGATCGCACTATCAGCGCATGCAGAGCCTCATCACCCGCGTTATTCAGGGAGTAAGCGTGGACTGAAAGCTCGGGTCGTCAGCTCCGCAGGGAGTGACGGAGCTTGCCCGTTGAGGTGAGTACAATGAAGTCGCACTCGGTTGTGATTGACCTCCCGGATTCGGAAAGGCAGCCGAGGAAACATCGCAGCAGAGGTGGGCCATGCCGGTCTTGATCTTGGCCGTTGCCTCATTCCTGATTTTCTTTTTGTGGTGGCGTTGCTGTGCATTGCCAACACACTTGAGTCACAAACACTTCGTCGAAAGAGAATCCTAACGCAGGCAAAACCGCTGGCCCTGCTTTCGATCACGGAAGCGTTCGACCCGATCTACTCAGTCCTTTGGGAAGCCCCAATCGCTGCTTTGGAGCTCATAGACTCCGCCGGGCCAGCGGGCATTCCCGTTGCGCGGTTGCGTCCAATATATGAAGCGGCCGTCGCGCGCTTTCCGGAAATTTATGACGACTGCAGTTTCTTGCAGTGGCTCCAGTTCCTAGAGGAGACGCAGCTGATCTCATGGCATGCATACAAGGCAGTGCTTACCCATGACGGACATGCTTTTCTCAGGTTCCGGTTTGTGACCGACGCGATGGTCGAGGTGTGAGGCAAGGCGCCATCGATCCACTGGATGACGCTGCAGATCATGGCAACGAGTTCCGATTTCAAGCAGCTGCTTTGAGCGTTCCTGCGCGCTCCTCTTCTCTCTTGTCTTGAACCATACCTTCGTCCGGCCAGGGGAAAGAGAATTGTGACACGCACGCGTTTGGAGCGCATCGATCCTTTAACCAGGTGCTTGAATCTACTTGGTTCTACGCCCGATACCAGTCTTCCCGGGTCAGCGGCAAACCACTCTGTCCGTGTAACGGCTTGGCAAGCAGGGTTTGGTATACGCCCAGACGACCGCCCCGGAATCCATGTGCCGCACCCGCCATATAGAGTCGCCATGTGCGGTAGGTGGTATCGTCGGTGATCCGACGCGCCGCTTCTGCACGGGCCTCCAGACGCCGGACCCAGTGGTGGAGTGTCAAGGCGTAGTGCTCACGCAGGCTTTCGACATCCCGAACTTCGAAGCCGCTCAATTCCGCCGCCCGAAGGCTTGTGCTGATCGGCAGCAGTTCCCCGTCGGGAAACACGTAACGATCAGTAAAGGATGGCCCCCGCCTACGGTAGTTAGCGGAGTAGGCAATCCCGTGGTTCAGAAATACACCACCCGGCCGCAATAAGTCCCAAGCCCGGTGGAAGTACTCTGGCAGGAGCTCTTCACCGACGTGCTCAAACATGCCGACGCTCACAATTTTGTCGTACTGCTGGTTGTGTTCGAGGTCGCGGTAGTCGCAGACCTCCACGCGGCAGCGATTATTCAGCTCGGATTCGTGCAAGCGTTTTCGTGCCAGCTCCGCCTGCGGTACGCTGAGCGTGATCCCCACAGCTTCCACGCCGTAGTGTGCGGCAGCGTGCATGATCAATCCACCCCAGCCGCAGCCGATATCCAGGAGACGCTCGCCCGGGTGTAGCCGCAGCTTCCTGCAGATGTAATCCAGCTTGCGCACCTGGGCGGTATCCAGGTCTTCTTCCAGCGTGGCGAAGTAAGCACAGGAGTAAATCATGCGCTGATCCAGCCAAAGCGCGTAGAACTCGGCCGGGAGATCGTAGTGATGCCTGACAGCCTGTCGGTCCCGATCCTTGGAGTGGACCGGTCCCGTGAATCCAGTGAAATGTAAGCCGGTTCGCGGGAGATCCCTCCCAGGCAGCCTCTGCAGCCGCGCGGCGAGATCAAGACTCTGCCACAGGCTGCGCTCCTGACCAAGAAGATAGTCGGCCAAATCGAAGGCAGCTTCGACATCACCCTCAATGTCGTAATCGTCGTCGATGTAGGCTTCTCCCAGCGCGAGTTCGCTGGGCGAGAGAAACATCGCGCGCAGAGCGCCCGGGTGCTTGACAACCAGTGTGAAGCGCGGCTGTTTTTCCATTCCCCAAGTACTGCCGTCCCACCACCGAACCTGAAAGTCGCGCCTGGGGTAATCTGCCAGAAGCGTCTCCAGCAACTCGGCGCTGACTAGGGAGTGCGGTTCCCCGAATAGAGACTTCGCCAGTAGTCCCATGTCATCCTCCATTGCGCCGCCGGGCCCTCGCGTTTTCAGGCAACTGCGGGGCGCGGCTTATCTTCGGGCGGCGTTTCAATATCCTCCAGTTTCGGCATGCGATGCAGGAACACGTACGCTGCGAGCAAAGTCAGCATCAACAGCGACAGAATCATGACGAATAGCGCGAAAACAGCGACATTTCGGATGGGATTTGTGATCTCACGCTCTTCCTGACTGGCCACAACGATCCAGGGAAGGTTAGGGAATGCGTCCTTCAATCCGGCATCGGCGAACCCGACAAGATAGGGCTCGCCCTTGGAAAACCTGGTGAAAAGGTATCCGGTTTCGCGAGCCCGCAGGTTCCCGAGAGAGTCGCGGATCGCGCCATATTCCTCGGAGTGCATCTTCATTGACGGGGTTACGCCGGGTGCCTGAATCACGGTTCCATCGTCGCGCACCAGGAACAGTCGCCCGGTACGTCCGATCTGCTGCCGGTTCAGTTGCGCAAACAGGGGAGAGACATCGACCAGAGCCGTGACCGCGCCGATGAACCTGCCCGTGCCTTCCTGCAGGATGGGGTAAGCGATGCTTATGTAGTAAAGCCGGTTCTCGTCGTCGTAGCGCAGATCGGCCACGAGGATTGCGCCCTGTCCTTTGGAATACAGCATCCCCCAGTACCCGCGATCCATCTGAAAGTAGTGCACAGGCTTATCCGTGGCTGCGACAGTGGCGCCGCTGGCATCCGCAACCGTGACTTTCAGCAAGCCCGGATTCAGTTCCCGCATGCGACGGAGTTGGCGGGCTAAATCGGACGCGAGAATATTTCTCGCCAAGGCATCGCCCTCCGAGTCGTTCCATTTCTGCTCGATGGCTTCGTCCTTGCTGAGAACCGCGTCCTCTGAAAGACGCTCATATTGGTGGTTCGCGGAAATAACTGCGTGAACGAGACTGGGGTTGTTGGCGATCACGCTCACGTCCCTCACGCACCCTGCAATGAATTGGGAGGTGAACTCAGCGGAGGTCCGTGTCACGGAGCGGATGTTTTCGCCGGCCATCTGACGAAGTTGACTGTCTCCTTGCAACGCCACATAGAAGCCGAACACGGTGAGCGGAACCAGAATCAAAATCAAACCGACCAGCACTCTTTGGAGAGAAGTACGAAGTTCCAGAGAATCGAGAGGCATGGGACCCTCCTCTTGTGCGACGCGACGGCCGTCGCGCTGCATCACACCTGCATCGCCTCAGAGAGTGGGAGAAACAAGTGTGCACTTTGACAGTAGCCGGTTCAGACCATTCTGTCTGTGATTAACCGCACAGGCCGGTGCGCAGGCACCAGGAGGAGATAGGACATGACGACGGCAACGTAAAGCTTCCATCCCTTGAGCACTTCAAGTCCCGAACTTGTAGTCTTAACTGTTCTCATCTCACTGCGCCGCAAAATCTGAGAGTCTCTCCAGTAGGATTCAGTTTTTTGGGGGACTCAAAAGCGTGAAGCGCGACCGCCTTTCTGCCCCCCAAGGGGTGCCGTCCCACAACCGAACCTGAAACTCACGCCTCGGATCCTATGCCAGGAGAGCATCCACGGAATTCAGCGCAGAGTACGGTGGGCGTCTTGCCGAAAAGGGACTGACGAGCACCAGAATCACGGCCAACATTACTGCGTATTCAGCGATGTCTTGGCCTTCTTCCGCTCTCAGAGCCTGCACGCAAGAGTAGTCATACTGCCTCCCCCTCGACCATTTGATTGCGTTTGAGTGGTTGCACCGTCGTTCCGGTGGGGCTTGCGAAGTTCTCCATGCAAGGAGCCCTGGCTTCATATTGATCCACGCTCCCCGCAGAATTTGCGGATCAACGAGAAATGCATTCCTGAAAAATCTCACCACGCCGCGGCTGCGTTGCGATGATCCATATTCTTCGAGGAACGCTGGGTCCCGTCCACTCAAGCGGCACCTTCTGCATCTTCGGTAGGAGATCTGCAGATTTGACGGGCTCAACCGCTCGGCGGGTGGATCAGAGTGCTGACAGGCGGGCAGATCGGACAATCAACAGAACACCCAGCCTAGTACAGTACCGGGTGAAAAAACGAAAGCGCCCCGGACCCCGGTTGAGTCACGGGACGCTCGTTCGAACAGCCTTCCCCAGAACTGCTCAATTCCAACTTAGGCCCTTTCCCAGACTTGGGGAATAGCTCCTGCGTGCCGCGTGGCAGGCGTTTCCCTTCCTACACCGACCTTTCCCTACCTAAAGACTCCGCTTACGGTTCGGTTCCTTGGGAAGCGATGTCGCCATGCCGAAGACGATTGCACCACTTCATGACCTCCGTAACCTGTGCATCGGCCCCGCAACAAAGGACAATTCGATACACGAGGAGCTTGGGCACGATCCGTTTCGAAGCCTACATGACGCTATCCAGGATGATGCTGATGCCGAAAAATCTTGAAGAAGAACAAGCCGAGATGCACGGTCAGGTGAGGCGCGGAAAGAAACTGGGACAGCGTGCGTCCGACGCACATCGCGGGCGGACGCGCAAGCAAGACATCCCTTCCCGCGATGAGGCCATCCCGCCCCGCATTTGGCCAAGATTGTTGAAGCGCAAAGCCTCGCTCGACCGTGGTGCGATTGCGCGGATGCGCATCACACGCCCGGATATGACATTGATTCAGATCGCCGAGCACTTCAGGTGCTCCAGAGCCAGCGTGGTCGACGCCATCAGGGAAATAGCGGAGTACACGTGCAAGGGGAAGGGGTGCGGCAAGGGCATCCGCAGGAGGAGAAAATACTGCGCGGAGTGCAGGCGGCAGGTCGAGAGCGAGGCACGTCGCCGTGACGCCCGCGCAAGGGGCGTCCGCCCACGCGAGGATTACCTCACGCAGAGTAAGCTCAGCGCGATGGCGGACCCCATCGCGAAGATGTGCACGGATCGGCTCGACCTGAGCAACGCTGAGATTGCCGAGCACTTCGGGTGCAGTCTGATGTACGTGGGTAGGGCATGCCAGTTGCGGGGCATCAAGCGCAGGGAGTTGCGCAAGGCGGCGGGCAGTTCTCGAAGGAAGGCAAGTGCTGCGGAATAAGGGCACTTCTCCAGCACGCAGTCGCCTTGGGACTGCGCACTGCCCATGAGGTTGTGCCACAAATTGCCCATTAGTTGCCCGCCTCGTAGAGCCTGATCCCGTTTGCGTCTGGACCGCCGCCGCCGCTCATAGCAAGTCCGTCTCGGCAATCGGATCCCCGCGGGTGGGCGACATGCATAATGTCCGGACGACAGCACCCACGGCATTGTCTAGCTCGGCTCCACGCCTGAGGCTTTGGGCTGCCGCCTCCGGCACGCGCGCCAGCGCAACTACCCCCCGTGAGGAGTCGCGCTTTGGGGAAGCGGATTTGGGAGCTGGGGTGGGTTCCGTTGAGTGCGCCAGTAACCCGGCCCGGTCGGTTTTTGCATAGACGGGGGTTGGGGTTTGGGTATCCTCTATACATAGAGGATGCGGTTTTCTCTAACTACATGATCCCTGCTTCCTACAGACCGAAAAAGAAGTTCATGCAGCTGGCCATCGCGGAGGCTAAGCGCGCCCGCGACCGAGGCGACTATCCCATTGGCGCGGTCATCACCCGCCTCACGGGCAGGCGCGAAGTGGTCATTGCCAGCGCCGGTAACCGAGTAAAAACTTCGGGGTCAAGCATCAAGCACGTAGAGTTGGAAACGCTTAAATACGTATCTAGCGGTTATGGACGGTACCTGCCCGACTTCGTGCTCTACTCCACGCACGAGCCCTGCGCCATGTGCGCCGGCGCCTGCGTGTGGGCTAGGATTGGCGCGGTTGTCTACGGCGTCTCCCAAGAAGACATTGCCGCTTATGGCCGCAAGTGCGGTACGGAAGACTACAAGTGGCGAGCTTGCCTCATCCCCTGCCGGCTCGTCTTCGAGAAGGGCAATCGCCGCATCCCCGTCACAGGCGGTTTTCTCCGACAAGAATGCCAAAAACTGTTTAGTTACAGGGCTGCATAGAATGATGGCGCCACGCTGTGCTCAACACTGCTCAGTGGGGTCTATTCTCTCCAGACGGACAGTTGGGTCCCTCCAAGAAAACGAGGGCGCTATCGACTCAAACAATTATGCGTTGACCGTCTTCAAAACTCTCAAGGCGAGAGTCGGTCACGGCGGCAGCGTACAGATTGATTTGCACAAGCTTTGCCGGGCTACCGGCTGCCGGAGCAGGGCGCGAATAGAACCGGGGTACATTCTCCGTTGCTGCTGAACAGCCCCAGCAGATAGATGCCAGCCGATCCGGATGCAAGGGAAGGGTTGCCGACCATCTGGGAATTACGCGTGATGGCTCGAACCGAAGTGCTGAGCACGGCCATTTCTATGTGTAGCGTGTTAATCGTTCAGGTACCCTCGCCCGAAATCTGAACTTCAATTGTACCGACCTTCTGATGCGCCCATGCTACGTGTTTGCCACCGCCAGATCGGGCTTGCCATCGCGGTTGAAGTCGTCCGCTGGTCAGAATGCAAGACCTGAGAATCACTGTCGTCCCAGGTATCGGATGCGGCCGGTAATGGCGCGCCCGGAGCCGTTGATGAAAGTCGGCAACGGGTGGGCTGAATCGAGGATGCCGTTTGCCAGCGAGGCGTTGGCGTGGTTGGTGACGTTGTCGAAGCCCCCGCGCAGGGCCCAATAGCGTCCGAACAGATGCAAGCGCTTTTCGAACTGAAGATTTACGGAATAGTAAGTGGGAAGACGGAAAGTTCCCGGAGGATAGGCCGAAGGAATTTGTCCCTGGTCGGTAGTTACGTTGAAGGGCTGACCGGTGCGCGCCTCGGCGGAATAGACCAGGTCCACCTTGTGGATGAAGGGCAGTTTGAAAAACGGCAGTACACCCCATCCGACGAAGCGGTTGGGCGTATCCCAGGGATAGGGACCGGGCAACTGCGGGCTCAACAGCGGAATGTCCAAACTGAAATCGAACACCTGGTTAGTACGCGCGCGGGAGCGCGTGTAGGCGCCGAAGATCTCGTAGTGCTGGCGAAAGCGGCGACGCAAACTGACCTCGAAGGCGTCGTAGCGGTCGTCGCGTCCGTTCCCCAGGAGAAAGTTGCCATCCACCGCGCCATTCAGAGTGTTGTAGGCGAAGCCATGCACGCCGCGTTTCTCGAGGAACTCCGCTTTCAGAAAGACGGCAGCCGGCAACTTCTTCTCTAGCCCGATACTCCAGTTCAAGAACCGTGGCGCGGCGAGCGTGTTCCGATTCACGGCAAACGTTGTCGGCACGGGCGCTGACGGGTTTCCATTCGAGTCGAAGAAATAATCCACCCTCTGGCCCTCAAAGGGTTGATGGATCAAGCCCAGGCTGGTCGTGTCGTAGACGATTCCAATTCCCGCCGACAGCTTGGTATTGCCCTCGTCGTCGAGGATATAAGTCCCCGCCAGGCGCGGCGAGAACAGCGTAGTCCGCACAATTTCATCCCAGTCCAAGCGCAAGCCCGGCTCGATGAGCAGACGATTCGTGACCAGCCAGCGATCCTCGGCGTAGACGCTGGCTTCAAAGTTATGAATTGTGGAGTAGTCGCCACCCGAGAACACTGAATAGCGCGCGCACGTCGTCGAAAGCAGAGGAATCCCGTTTGAATCGGTGGCACAAGCCTGCGGCAGTTGGCCCGCCGGCGGTTGCCCCGGCAGCAGGAACGAAATCGGCTGCCGCAGAAACTGCGCGCCATAGTTCAAACGGTCTAAATCCGCGCCGACTTTGACGTCGTGCCGTCCATGCCACTGATGGGGCGGAAGGTAGAGGTTCGCCTGACCTTGCACTCTGCGGGCCAGAGTGTTCTCGCGCAGGTAAAAGTTGCCCGCAGCCTGCCCCGTCGTTTGGATGTACGGAGCATCTCCGTGAGGAGTGAGCGCCACGCTGTACTGGCCCACACCGAATCCGGTTTCGAGCAGCGCCCGGCCGCGAAAATAGTATTGGTCTTTGATCGAACCAATGTAGGCGGTTTCCGCGTCCGTGGGGGTCGTCGGCTGCGGTTGGAGAAACGACAATCCGGCGTACTGATCGTGGTAGTAGTTCGACAGGAAGCTGGCCGTCACGATGTTGCGGGCGGTCAGATTGGATTGCAACTTTGCCAGGTTGTCCACGCGCCAGAGGTGGTCGGTATCGGAACCGGATGGAAGTTGCCGAATGATGGTGTTGTCGTACTCGCCGTTGAGCGCGTCGATAAACCAAACCCTTCCCTTGCGAATCGGCCCGGACATCGTGTAAATGGGCGTCCATTGGCCGATGGTGATTCCTTTGGTGGTCTGCAGCCCGGGAATGAAGTCCGTCGAGGTGAAACGGAAGTGATCATCGCCCATCCGTGTGTTCAACGCGAGAACACCGCCGGAGCCCTTGCCAAGCTCGGCCGGCTCGCGGCTCGGGGTCACCTCGATAGAACGAAATGAGTCGACGCTCGTGCGCACCACCAGCGCGCCGTTCGTCGGCTGGGTCACGTTAAAACCATCCAGCAAAACCAGCGTCTGGTAGCTCTCGGCACCCGCCACGTGCGGCTCGCCAAAGGCCCCCGGCGTGATTCCGGGGATAAACTTCAAGGCGTTGCGGTAGTCGTGCGTTGCCGGGTAGGGAATGTCGACAATCTCCGCGCCGGCGAGCTCCTCCTTGGAGGAGACTTGCGCCGGGTCGATGGCAGGAGAGGATTCCACCACGTTCACCACTTCCCGCGCCTCTTGCAGTTGGGAAAGAGTCACATCCACATTAGCGGTGACGCCGACCTGGACATCAGGCTGAACTAGCGCGTAGTAACCGGTCTTCTCCACGCGCAGTTCGTAGGTTCCGGAAGACAAGTCGGTGAACTCGCAATACCCGGAAAAATCGGTTTCGCAACGCAGTGGCATGGCGAGTGGTGGTCCTTGCAACAGCACGCGTGCGGACCTGACAGCTACCCCGTTTTCGTCCGTCACGGTGACCGCAAGCTCTTCCCCTGCGGCACTGGGTTCCGGAGAAACGCGGTCGGAAGCAGTGCGCTGCGATGGGGACGAAGGCGTTTGCGTAAGCGACGGCATCGGCCACAACGCCCACAGCGCCAACAAGAGCACCCATTTCGCGGATGCGCGCTGCCCGTGCATGGTTCGAGTATGGAATGATCCGGGCCGCGGAGTCCACTAAACGCGCGTCGATTTCGGCGGCCGGATGCGACGGTTCGTTTTCGTCGGCGTCTCCACGTCACTCACAATTAATCCCATCCGCGGAAAATGCGCCACGCGTGGAACTCCAGCTTCGCCATCTACTCGACAAGGCTTGCAAAATTCGCGGCGTGGTGAGAGAACACTGGCTATGAGCTTCGATGTCTTGCGCTCTCCGGTGCAGTTTCTGCAGCAGGTCGGGATCTACTCTGCACCGTTGAGCGGCGAAATCCGGGTTCTCGATTGACTGCATTAAGCAGTGAAGCTGTTCCCGAGAGCATCTCTCGCTGAGGATTTTTATGCGCAAATCGGCTTTACTACTCACTCTCGTTGTCAGCATCGCCATTCAAGCCCAGGATCTGAAACCGATCCAACTGCCAACGGCACAGACTGAGGGCGGCCGTCCGCTCATGCAGGTGCTTAAGGAACGAAAAACTCGACGGGAGTTTAGTCCCGAGAAGCTGCCCATGCAGGTGTTAGCCAACCTCCTTTGGGCTGCGTTCGGCATTAACCGTCCGGATGGCGGACGTACCGCGCCTTCGGCGATGAACTGGCAAGAAATTGACATCTACGTCGCTATGGGCGATGGCCTATTTCTGTACAATGCCAAAGCAAACCGTCTTCAGCCGATCCTGGCGCAAGATGTGCGCGCCGCCACTGGAACGCAAGCCTTTGTCGCCGCTGCACCATTAAACCTCGTCTACGTCGCAGATCTCAGCAAGACGGGACAATCGGGGAGTGAGGCAGAGTTCTTCACTGCCGCCGATGTAGGTTTCATCAGTGAGAATGTCTATCTATTCTGTACCTCAGAGGGATTGGCAACGGTCGTCCGAGGCTCTGTGGATCGCGCCGCGCTGGCCAAGATCATGAAGTTGGGGCCAAACCAGAAAATTTTGCTGGCGCAGTCGGTTGGCTATCCGAAGAAGTAGCGCACTTTCTACGCGAAGGAACTTCTGCCGGATGTGAAGTCGGCAAATCAGAGGTGCGGGGCCAGTCCTGACAGCTTGGCGATTGTGCCCGGTTGAGGGTCCACTCTTCCACAATCCCGGTTATGGAAGAGTCGCCGACGATCAATCCAGCTTCATGAACATCTATTCCGCTATCACGGTGCAGTAAAACGTTGGTTTTGCCGCGCCATCGCCGAACTCGGGCGCCTGCAGCGTCAGCGTGCTGGAGAGGACATGCCTGTGTCTCTTAAGCTCGCAATCCAGCTTTAATCGCCTCGCTGGGACTGTCTCCTCTGAAGTAGCCCAAGTTTTCTGACTCACCCCCTCTATGCACTCGTTGACCGATCCACATGCTTCGCGGCTCTTTGGAATATACTTCTGCTCATCCAAGGTTCGAGGTCGTCGGTAAATCTCCGTGCAGGAGTGCATTCATGAATTCCAGTCGGCGTGGTGTCACTGCGTGTTTTCGTGGAGCGTTACTGATCGCGATCTGCGTCACGTGTCTTGCGCAGGCGGTTAAGGCAGAACGGAGGAGTGTGTCTCTCAACGACGGCTGGGAATTTCGGCAGCGAATTGGGAGAGTCGATGCTGTTCAAGGGCAGTGGCATCCAGCCGAAGTGCCGGGCGTGGTCCACACCGACCTGTTGCGCAACAAGCTCATACCCGATCCGTTTTTCCGCTCCAACGAATCCGCGTTGCAGTGGATCGAAAACGCCGATTGGGAATATCGCAGTACATTTCAAGCGACGCCCGAGGCGCTGAAACACAGCCATGTCGACCTGGTATTCGAAGGCCTGGATGGTCCTGCCGAGGTTTATCTCAACGACAAGTTGATCCTCGCCGCCAACAACATGTTTCGCGAGTGGCGGGTTGAGGTTAAGTCGCAATTGAAAACCGGGGCGAATCAGTTGCTCGTTGTCTTCCCGTCGCCAATCATGGAGGCCAGAAAAATTGCCGCCGGGGATTTCTGGCGCCAACAGACCCAGACGCCTGAGAAATCCTATCTGCGCAAGGCGGCCTACGAGTATGGATGGGATTGGGGACCGCGGTTCGTCCTCAGTGGAATATGGCGTCCCGTGAAGCTTGATGTGTGGGATGACGCCAAGATCTCGAACTTACATGTCCGTCAACTCGACATCAACTCCGAGATTGCTCACACCGTGGCGGAAACCGAGATCACCTCCGCCCAGAAGAGCGCGGCCACGGTTACTGTCGACTACGAGTATGGTGGCAAGAAGGCCAGCACCTCGCGCGACGTCGAACTGAATCCCGGCGTCAACCACATTGACCTGCCCATCGACATCGCACATCCCGAACTGTGGTATCCGAACGGGTACGGCCGCCAGGCGGTGTACACCTATCACACGCAACTGAAAACCGGCGGCCGCGTGCAGGATGATCAGACGGTCCGCACTGGGCTCCGCTCGCTTGTTTTACGTCGCGACCTTGACCAGTGGGGGCGGTCGTTCGAGCTAGTCGTGAACGGCATTCCGGTCTTTGCCAAAGGGGCCGACGTCATTCCGTTCGACAGTTTTCCGACACGCGTCACGACCGCGCAGTATCGCCGGGTCCTGGAGTCGGCCAAAGCTGCCAACATGAACATGATCCGGCACTGGGGCGGCGGTTATTACGAGACCGACGAGTTCTATGCCCTCTGCGACGAACTGGGCATCATGATCTGGCAGGACTTCATGTTCGGCAACGAATGGCAACCCGGCACCTACGACTTCAAGCAGAATGTTGCGCAAGAGGCCGGATACCAGATCAAACGGCTGCGTGATCATCCGAGCATCGTGGTCTGGTGCGGTAACAACGAAACCGAAGCCTCGTGGGAATGGCACCGCGACATCACCTACAAGCTAAGCGCCGACACCGCGCGGCGGATGTGGCAGGACTACCTGACGCTTTTCAGCGGCGTTTTGGCTAGCGCCGTGGAACGATTCGCTCCGGAGACTCCGTACTGGCCCAGTTCACCGAGCGCCGACTACGAAGACACTTCCGAAAACCACCAGTCGGGCGACATGCACAACTGGAGTGTCTGGCACGGCATGCTTCCCTTCCGCGATTACGAAAAATCGATCCCACGGTTCATGACCGAATACGGATTCCAGTCGTTCCCCGAAATGCGCACCGTGGAATCCTTCACCCTGCCGGAAGATCGCACCGGCATTCTCACGCCGGTGATGCTGGCGCACCAGAAGAACACCTCAGGCAACGCCAAGATTCACGACTACATGTTGCGCGACTACCCGGAACCGAAGGACTTCGCTTCCTTCCTCTATGCCAGCCAGGTGCTCCAGGCGGAAGGAATCAAGATTGGAACTGAACATCTGCGCCGCAATCGCCCGCGCACCATGGGGGCGATCTACTGGCAGCTGAACGACTGCTGGCCGGTGGCGTCGTGGTCGAGCATCGATTACTACGGTCGATGGAAAGCGCTGCAATATTACGCCCGCCGTTTCTACAATGATCTTCTGGTTTCACCGCATCAGGAAAATGGCGGATTGGCAGTGTACGTCGTTTCCGACAAAACCACGCCGGTCGCGGGCGAGCTGCGGCTGCGGGTGATGACCTTCGACGGCAACGTGTTGATCGAGAAAAAAGAGAACGTGCAGGTCGCGGCGCTGTCCAGCAAGATCTATTTGCAGCTGCCGATCGAGGAGTCGCTGATCGCCAAAGGAATTGACCCTGCGAAAGTGGCAGTGGCAACGGACCTTAGGGTGGCGGGCAGCGTAGTTTCGTCCAATCTCATCTACCTGGCGCCTACGGTCGAGATCCATCTGCCTCCCGCACCACTCAAGACTGAGCTGACGAAGAGCGGTGACTCCTATCGTCTCAGAGTGTCATCGCCGGTACTGGCCCGGAGCGTTTGCATCAGCTTCGGCGAAGTTGACGCTGAGGCCTCCGACAACTACTTCGACCTGCTGCCCGGTCAGAGCATGGAGATCGCGATCAACACACCGGCCGGCGAAGACGCGTTACGCTCTGGGTTGAAGGTGATTTCGCTGGTCGATGCATTCGACCAAAATGTGGTCGCGAAGGCCGCGGCCGCGTCGAAGTAAAACGGTTTAAGACGCCAGAACTCTGGCGTTTCGCTTGAAAAGATTTCCGTAGCCCCTGGAATACGGGCAAACGGGAGATAATCCACTTGGTCGGTTAACGGGCATCTATCCGGAGAAATGAATCTGTCAGCCACTTCTGGTCTTCGATAGTGCGTTCCGCTGATCCGATCGCGACCACTATGAATAAGCTCAGACCTGAAAAAGTAGTCCGGCTTAATCCTGTCAGGACGCACACAGCGTGGTGATTGAAGAGGCGGCGTTCCCTCGACCCGCTACAATCTCCCTATGCGATTCACGGCCGCCCTTGTCGTCCTTATCCTCACCACAGCCGTCCTCGCACAAAACGCGCCCACGTCCCAGCCCAAATCCGTTACTGTTCCCATCACGCTCGACCAAAACCGCGTTCTCATCGACGTCGACCTTCCGCTTCCCGGCGGCTCGACCGAGCGCGTTCGCGGCTGGGTCGACAACGGCAATCCCGATCTCTACATGAGCCAACGCGTCGCTGGTTTGATGGGACTCACTATCAGTTGCAACGGCCAAATCTGCTCAGGCACACCGAAATCGCCGGGTGTTTTGCTCGAAGTTGTGATCGGCGGAATGAAGATTGTCCTGCCCCCGATGAGAGAAATAAAAGTCCCAGCCGGCAGGCCAGCTATCGCCCCGGGCATGAGCGCAGAGATCAACATCCCCTCGTCCGTCCTGCGCAACTACGATGCGCTTATCAATTTTCCCGACCGCGAGTTCGCCATCGGCCTGCCCGGCAGCTTGAAATTCAACGGCGTGAAGGGCAAGATGCTCGTCAACGCCAGCAACGGCCTCATCCAGATTCCCAGCAAGATTGACGACAAGAACTACGACCTCGGGCTCGACGTTGGCTCCTCCACCAGCTTTATTTCAGAAGAACTATTCGAAAAGCTCGCCAACGCCCACCCCAACTGGCCGCACATGACTGGAGCCGTCGGCCCATTCAACACGGGAGACCTGGGTGACGAAACAAAGTGGAAGCTGATGCGTGTGGACCGCGTACAATACGGTCCTCTCTTCCTCACTGATGTAGCTGTGGCTGACCTTCCCAAGGATCGCAGGACCCTCTTCGAAGAGCGTGCCAGCATCCCCACCGCAGGCCTGCTCAGCTCGGAGGCCCTGATGAACTACCGCGTCGGCCTCGACTACGCCCACTCGACCGTCTATTTCGACATCGGCCGCACCATCAAGTTCCCCGACTTCGACGTCGTCGGCCTCATCCTTCGCCCGGACGACGACAACCGCTTCACCATCCTCGCCGTCGCCGATTTCGACGGCAAACCCTCGGTCCCCGACGTCCAAGCCGGCGATCATCTCGTCGCCGTGGATGACATCCCCGTCCCCGACTCTACCCTGGGACAAGTCTGGTCTCTGCTCGAAGGCTCCCCCGGCCAGGAACGCAAGCTGACCATCGAGCGCGCTGGCAAACAGTTCACCGTCGCCGCCAAGGTACAGCACTTTTTGGGCGATGCGCCGGGCAACGGCGAAGCGAAGGGAAAGTCGAAGAAGAACTAGCAAGTTCTCGGTGGATGACGCAAACGGCAGATAGAAACTGGAACTGGCACAGAGGTATGACCAAGTAGACGTGGACAGCCGGGTCATACTAGCGGTTGGAGAAAACTACCCCACGCGCTCCGGCGTATCGTTGGGCTCCTGAAGATTTGAGTCAAACAGGGGATTGCGGATAAGACATGGTGTCTTCATTCCTGGAAATAAGAATCTGTCCTCGCGCGGGCGAGTTGCCGAGATTCGATTCACGTTAGGGGAGCGGTCCTAATCTTTTTTGTCTGCGGCTGCCGCCTCGCGCTCTACCAACATCTTCATGAGGTCCTGATACGACTTGGGCATGGTCACCGTATCGCGCATGGCGACGGTGATGGGGTAACGGGTGCCGCCCTTGTGCGTACCTTCCAGCCCTTCGATGATCTCGTGCGCATACGCCCAGGGGAAGGCGAAAGCCATCTCGTTATCCTGGGCCATGCCGAACACGCGATCGCCGTTGCAAGGGAGGATCACCTTGGGCTCGTTGGTGGTAAGGGTCTGGATGACGATCTCGGCGCAATCCAGGCGCCCGCCGCTGGTCGAGACCACGCGCCCGCCGCGCTTGTAGAGCGAGGCATGGACCAGCCGCATCACCTGCGCGCCATTGGCGTACACGGCCACGACGTGGGGTTCGAAGGTGGCCCGGTTCAGCGGCGCGACACAAACGTAATCGTATGTGCCAGGCTCGAATCTCCAGGTGCTGGCTTCCAGGTTCCGAGCGGCTGACTCGTCCTTGCAGTACATCCCGACGGAGACGAACCCTTTCAGATACTCGTCGTTGGGCTTGCGGAACCCAAAGGCGATGGCCGCCAGCGGGCAGATGACGTCGTCTTTGCCCACGGCGATGCTCCAGCCGTAGCGTCGGGCGACCCCGACCGACTGGCACACGATCCATTGCTCGCCCATTGTCTTGCTGGGGATCTTCACGCCGTCGGGAACCGCTTCCCCTGGCTTGAGCATGCGGATGGCCAGAGGAAAGGTGTCCGGCCGAACGTAACGCGCCAGAGCTTCATCGAGCAGCCGCAAAGTTGAGCCAACATCTTCGTTCATACGAAAACTCCGGACAGGCCAGACTTGCCCGCGGTGGATGAAAGCAACAGGCTAGCAGAAAGGGCAAGCAACTGGGGAGTGAACTAGAACCCGAATCACCCAGTTGCGGGTCAATTCTCAAATTCACTTCCCGGAGCTCGCCTGAACATGCTTCTCATAGTCGGCGCGGTCCGGCTTTACCCATTCGTCCAGCCAATCCAGTACGTTGTGATACCAGAAGATGCTGTTGGCAGGCTTAAGCACCCAGTGGTTTTCCTCCTCGAACACCAGCAGCTTTGACGGGACATGCTTCGCCTGGAGAACCTGAAACATAGCGAAACCCTGGCTCGGATCGACGCGGTAGTCATGCTCCCCGTGAATGATCAACATTGGCGTCTTGAAGTTGTTGGCGAACGTGGATGGCGCTTGACTGATCAACGCCTGCGGGTTCTCCCACGGCGTCCCCTTGAACTCCTGCTGGGTCCCACCCACCAAATCCGACGAATAGATCGCCGCCACCAGGTCATATAGGCCATCGTGAGACACGATCGTGCGGAAGCGGTCGGTGTGGCCCTCCATCCAATTCGCCATGTAGCCGCCGTAACTGGCGCCCGCGGCCGCCACGCGGGTCGGATCAATGTACGGCCAGGTGAGCGCGGTGTCCACCGCCTTCATTTGATCTTCATACGGCGCCCCGCCCCACTGGCCCTTGATTGCGTCCATGAACTTGAGACCGAAGCCCGATGAGCCGTGAAAGTTCGGCATAATCACCACGTAGCCAGCCGCCGCGAACAATTGCGCGTTCCACCGATAGTGGAACAGATTGGGCCAGGAGTTCTCGGGGCCGCCGTGCATCAGCAACAGCAGCGGGTATTTCTTGTTCGCGTCGAACCCCGGCGGTTTCACCCGCCACGCCTGGATGTTTTCGTCGTTCCAACCGCGGAATGTGAAACTAGAAGCCTCGCCAAACTCGATGTCTTGCAGCGCCTCGGCGTTCATCCGAGTCAGGGGTGTGGGAGAGGAGACGGTTGCCGCGAGGTTCAGCCGAAACAGTTCGACTGGATGGGAGAAATCCATCTTCGAGAAGACGAGGAACGTACCGTCCCGCGAAACGTCCGCCGCGCCGGACGTGCCCGCCACGTCCAGTGGCGTCACTTTCAAGGTGTCAATGTCCAGTTGCGCCAGAGGTTCCTGGCCGCGGTCTTCAAAGGTTACATACAGACTCTTGCTGTCTGGCGCCCACGCGTACGAACCAATGGACCGATCGGTCGCTTCGAAAACATTTTTGTGTTCTCCGGTCATCCGATCATAGAGGAAAAGACGGGTGAGGTCGGTCTCTTGCATCGGCCGCAGCGTGGCGCTGTAAGCGATGTAGCGGCCGTCCGGGGAATAGAGTGGCGTGCTGTCGGTAGCTTTGTTCGTGGTGATGGTCTTCGGCGCGCCTCCACTTGTCGGCATCACAAACAGGTCACTGTTGCCGGTCAACGCCTCATTCTCCACAAAGCGGGAAAAACAGATTTCGCGGCTGTCGGGAGAAAACGCAACTTCCTGAGTCCCATTCTCCGTCCAGATCGGTGAATCGGCATTGCCCGGCGTGACATCCTTTGCGGCGCCACCCTCGGTGGGGACAAGGAAAATGTGATTGCGCATGCCATCGACCCATGTGTCCCACCGCCGGAACGGGATCTCCGTAATGACGCGCGTCTTCACCGGATTGTCGGTGCGCTCCTTCGCCATTTTCTCGTTGCAAGCCATGTCCGTACACGAGGGGAAGACGCTTGCCGTAATGGCGATGGTCTTGCCGTCTGGAGACAATACGTATGCGTCGACTCCCGTGGGAACAGTCGTCACTGGTTTCGCCTCGCCTCCGTTCACCGGCAGGCGAAAGATCTGCCGCTTGTTGTCCACGCGCGTGCTGACGAAGTACAGGTAGCGGCCGTCCGGCGACCAGCGCACGTCCCCGTTGAACCCCTGCTCCCCAAACGTTATTTGTTGCGGATCGCCACCCGCCGCCGGGATCCTCCAGATGTTCGTGACCGACCGATTCTTCTCGACATCACTTCGTGTCACCGTGAAGGCGACCCATTTCCCATCGGGTGACACACGGGGGTCTCCGACGCGCGACAGGCGCTGCATGTCTTCCACGTGGAAGGGATGGGCAGCCCACGCAGTGACAGCGAATGACAACAGCGCGAATGAACAAATGAGAGTTTTCATGTTTCCTCGCAATCTCAACATCTGGGTCGCTGCTTCATCAGCGCCCGGGATTGTGCTTTCCCGACCGACGCGATGACACTCGGAAAGATATCATTCACCGACGCTCGAAGCTTCTGGATGTCCGCTGTTAGCTGTGCCTCTCCTTCCGCCGGCGAATTCGGACCTGGACTCAACTGAAGCCGAGCACAGGATGCGGCGCATACGGCTCCTCGAGCGACGCAACCTCTTCCGGCGTCAGGCGGAGCGAGAGCGCTGCTACGGCGTCCTGAAGATGATGCGGCTTGGTTGCGCCAACAATGGGCGAGGTGACCGGCTTGCCGAGCAGCCAGGCTAGAGCAAGCTGCGCGCGGGGAACGCCACGTTGTTCTGCGACCTGACCCACGCGGTCCACAACTTTACGGTCAGCTTCTTCGCTCTGCGAGTACATGCTCTTCCCGAACTGATCCGTTTCATAGCGTTTGGTGGGTTCGCTTTGCCATGGACGAGCCAGGCGACCACGCGCGAGAGGGCTCCAGGGAATGACGCCGATACCCTCAGACTCGCAAAGCGGGATCATCTCGCGCTCCTCTTCGCGATAAAGCAGGTTGTAATGATTCTGCATGGAAACAAAACGGGTCCAGCCGCGAAGGTCGGCGAGATAGAGAACTTTGGTGAATTGCCACGCGTGCATGGACGAAGCGCCGATATAACGCACCTTGCCGGATTTCACCACATCGTGCAGCGCCTCCAGAGTTTCTTCGATCGGTGTTTCGTAATCCCAGCGGTGAATCTGGTAGAGGTCGACATAGTCGGTCTGCAGACGGCGGAGGCTCTGCTCAAGTTCGAAAAAGATGGCTTTGCGGGAGAGACCATGGCCGTTGGGTTCGTCGCGCATGACGCCGTGGACCTTGGTGGCAATGACGACGGCTTCGCGGCGGATGTTGGCCTTCAAGAAACGCCCAAGCACCTCCTCGCTGGTGCCGCCGGAATAAACATTAGCCGTGTCAAAGAAGTTGATCCCGAGATCAAGCGCCTGACGAAAGAAGGGTTCGCTTTCTGCTTCGTTCAGAGCCCAGGCATGGCTGCCAGGTTTAAGTTTACCGGTAGCCGGCGCTCCATAGCTCATGCAGCCGAGACAGATGCGGGAAACCTTGAGGCCGGTTTTGCCAAGATTAACGTAGTTCATTGCTTCTCCAGAGAGGGCATAGGTGGCCACATCGGCGCAACCATCGCTGACGAGGTTCTTCAGGCACAGAGGGATTATGACACTTATGTCACTCCCCCCGAAGCGCATCTTGGAGAAGTGGCCCCACGACAAGACCGTAACCGCATTGCTCGCGCAGTGCTACAAGGTTGATCAAGGCTTCGGCTAACTACCCGCGCAAGGTTCGCCGTCCAGCCCAGCGCTGTTCAGCTAAACTGGTTCTTCATGAGTGAACGTCTGAAGGGCAAGATTGGTATCGTAACTGGTGCGGGCACTGGAATTGGACGCGCATGCGCGATCACTCTGGCGAGGCAGGCTCGGCCGGCCGACCGGAGGATATTGCCGGATGGCGGTGTATCTGGCGAGCGATGAATCGTCCTGGGTGACCGGAGCTGTCTTGCCGGTTGACGGAGGCTATCTCGCGGTGCGACGAATGCTCTATGGACGCGGCGTAGCTTTGCTCACACTTGACTCGTACAATGGTCCGAATTCTGTGGAGGCTAACCATGAGACGTCTGCTCTGTCTCGTTTTGATTCCCTTTGCGTCCATTTTGGGCGTTGCCCAAAATCAGAGCGATTCCGCCATCCCGCCGTACAAAAACCGTAGCCTGCCGGTAGAGCAACGCGTTCAGGATCTGCTGGGCCGTATGACGCTGCAGGAAAAAGCTGCCATGCTGAGTGGCGCCGATTGGATGCAGAGCGTCCCGAATGAACGACTCGGCATCCCCTCCATAAAAATGGCCGATGGCCCGATCGGCATCAGGTCGTGGGCGGGACCCTCCTCTGAGACCAAGGCGGAACTCGCTAGCAAGCAAGTCACCACGACCGCCTTTCCCGCTGGAGTGGCCATGGCCGCGACTTGGGATAACGACCTGCTACAAAGCGAGGGGCAGGCGATCGGCAAGGAATTGAAAGCTCTAGGACGCGACATGATCCTGGGACCAACAGTGAACATTAACCGCACTCCGCTTTGGGGCAGAAATTTCGAGGGGTACGGCGAAGATCCCTACCTCACTAGCCGCCTGGCCGTAGCTTATATCAAAGGAGTTCAGGGCGAAGGTGTCATCGCGACCGTCAAGCACTTTGCCGCAAACAATCAGGAGTTCGAACGACATCGAATCAATGCAGTAGTTGACGAGCGAGCCTTACACGAAATCTATTTTCCCGCGTTCAAAGCGGCGGTGGAAGAGGCCGGGGTCTGGTCTGTGATGTCGGCCTACAACAAGTTGAACGGCGTCTACTGTGCTGAAAACTCTGGCCTCTTAAAAGACGTGCTGGAAAAACAGTGGGGCTTCAAGGGATTCGTTGTGTCCGATTGGGGCAGTACCTACAGCACCGCAGATACGGTGAATGCTGGCATGGATTTGGAAATGCCCGGCGGTGAGCCCATGGAGAACTGGCTGAAAGAGCCGGACACGCAAGCGGCAGGCAACGGCGGCGGTTGGCTGGTCCCGGAGAAGGTGCTTCCAGAAATATCAGCTGGCAAAATCTCCACGGCCACGATTGATGACAACGTGGGCCGCATGCTGCGCGTGATGTTTGTCAGCGGACAATTCGATAAGCCACACACCGCAACCGGCGAGATCGATACGCCTGAACAGCGCGCCCTGGCGCGCAAGGCGTCGACCGAAAGCATCGTTCTCCTCAAGAACGCCGGCGATTTACTCCCTCTCGATCCATCGAAGATTCACTCTGTCATTGTTATCGGACCCAACGCTGCGGTAGCCAGAACCGGTGGCGGCGGCAGTTCGCTTGTGACTCCAAAGTATTCCATAACTCCGCTGAAAGGCATTCAGGATCGAGCAGGTCAACGCCTGCAAGTGAGTTATGCGTTGGGCGCCACAATGGAAGGCGAGGATCGGAGCAAAGAGACTTCGGAGGCTCGAGAGCAGCTCCGCAATGAAGCCATCAACGCCGCGGCAAAAGCCGATGTTGCCATCATTGTGGTGGGCAGGTCTCCGGCGCTTGAGTCGGAAGATTTTGACATCAAGTCCCTCGATCTGCCGGCGGGGCAGGATGATCTCATTGAGGGCGTGGCAAAGGTCAATAAACACAGCGTCGTCGTAATCAACGCTGGCGGCCCCGTCATTATGTCGAGGTGGATTGCGCAAGTTTCCGCCATTGTGGACATGTGGTATGACGGGCAGGAAGGCGGAAATGCAATCGCGGATGTTCTGTTTGGCAATGCCAATCCCTCCGGAAAGCTCCCCGTTTCTTTTGTGAAGCAGTTGAAGGATTCTCCAGCCTACGGACATTATCCCGGAGAGAACCTGCAGGTCGACTACGCCGAAGGTATTTATGTGGGCTACCGATATTTCGATAAGCAAAAGATAGAGCCTCTCTTTCCCTTTGGCTACGGCCTTTCTTATACGAAGTTCGATTACAGCGATCTGAAGGTTTCGCCGAAGGAGGCATCGTCCGCCCAGCCGGTAGAAGTGAGCCTCCAAGTCCGCAACAGCGGTTCACGCTCAGGCGCCGAGGTGGTGGAGCTCTATATGCACGATGGACACTCGAGCGTGGAGCGCCCCATCCAGGAATTGAAAGGTTTTCGCCGAGTTGATCTTGCCCCTGGAGAAACCAAAGTTGTGCATTTTGCGCTTGACGGTACCGCCATGGCTTTCTACAGCACCGCGAAGAAAGACTGGCTAACGGAGCCAGGTCAGTTCGACGTGCTTGTTGGATCTTCGTCGCGGGACATCCGGATGAAAAGCTCGTTTATCCTGAAGCCGTGAGCTTGTCGGAAGTGCGGGAGAACACCAGCCTTTGGTGATCTGGAACGGGTTCTGAGGTTGCTGCCCGCGAGGATGTCGCAGGGTGAAAGGGATCGCGCATTAACCCATCGGTGCAGGCTCATCCTGTATGACTCCCGGGGCCAGCGAATTCGGAAAATTCACGTCCGAATGTGACCACGTTCTGGATCAACCCTATCCTGGTTTCATCTGGGGCAGGGCGACTACTCAGCATCACTTTGCTACGAACGGTGTTTCAAAGCCGTCCCGGACGAACCTGGCGGGGCATACGGAGTCGTCTGCATGGCATCTTTCCGCCCCTACTGACCGCAGCATGACGAACCCTTGCCCTCAGATATCTTCCGTTCGCCATTTGGGGGCGGGGGATTTGTTTCTAAGATGATCCGACCTTAGTCTCTCCGTCGTGGGAACCCCATGCGGTGGAGCGATTGGTCTTGGCGCAGAGGGGATAACGCCTCTGGTAAGGAATTGGAGCTTGCAACCCAAGCCGGGCTCCAAGCGTCAAAGGAAATGTATGCTGGGTGACTTGCGTTATCGGTGGTCCTTGCATTGCTCAGGTATAATTGCCCGGTATTAAGTCCGAACATGGATGTGAAATGGTGAAGCTGGAACATTCTCGCGCTCGTGTCAGCCTGTGGTCTTGGTGCCGGGTCGCTGTTGTTGTTCTGGCTATTTTTTCCTCACTACAAGCCTGGCGACTCGTTACACGGTGCTGGGTCCGGACGTTCTGAATTCAACAGCTGTAAAATCCCAATCTCCGGATAGCCACAGACAGCGCCTTCTTGGCAACGCCCTCCAGTGGACGGCGCCAGTTGCCACCTTCAGCCTGTTTCAACCACCGCGGTCTTCCGTTCTTGCATCCTCGGTGGTTGTCCAACCTACGAATCTCAGTTCTGAGAGCTGGCTTTATAACCGGCCTCCTCCTTCCTGCTGACGTTTCCTCTTTTTTGATCAATCCCTGCGTTTGAGTCAACCCTAGTCATTGAAAGTGACTGAGGGCCGTTGCGCTTGACGGCGAGTTGCAAGCGCGACCCGATCGAGTTCGATCGCAGTTGCGCAAACAGTGCCCCCGTCACGGTATAGCGAAAGGAAATGTACATGGCCATTGAGCCCCCGCTGACCGTCAGTACTCCGTGGCGGTCGCCGTGCAGCGAAGGATCTGAAGATGGTGGTGTCGAATCTGGGAGTGGTGCCGGATTTCTCCTCGTTGTACACCAGCAATGCGGGTCCTTACACGGCGACGATTCAGGTGGCGTTGCAGGAGTCGCACAGCCGGAGCAGTTTCGAGTATATGGACCTGGTGCAGAAGAAGATGGCGAGGGAGTTTCCGGAGGTGCGGACGTTTTTCTCCAGCGGATCGATGGTGGATGCGGTGCTGAACATGGGAATGCCGGCGCCGATCGATGTGCAGGTAAGTAGTCCGGACATGAAGCAGATTTATGGGATCGCGCAGGAGTTGGCGAGCCGGATACGGAGTTTGCCTGGGGTGGGAGAAGTGTATATCCCGCAGGATTTGAACTATCCGGCGTTGCGGCTGGATGTGGACCGTGTGCATGCGGGGGAGTTGGGGCTGACGCAGAAGGATGTGGTGGACAACGTGATCACGGCGCTGAATTCGAACTACATGATCGCGCCGAATTATTGGGTGGACCGCAAGAGCGGCAACGACTATTACCTGACCGTCCAATATTTCGAAAAGGGACGCGCCGCTATCCACAACATGATCGATCTCGGACAGATTCCGTTGCGAGGTCAATCGACTGACTCGTCGAAGGGGCAGGCAAGCATTAGCTGTGCTCCCAGGCAGACCAACCCGCTGTCGATGAAACCGATGCGGGCGGTGAAGCCCGAAACTTCAGCGTGGGCCTGCGGTGAAAGCATGCCGAGTCCAAGACCCGCTCAACCGCCAGAAATCGCTCGCCGTGCCAGACCGATTACCGTTCTCGACAATGTTGTGAAGGTGAACTTCGTCCAAACTCCTACCGAAGTAGATCACTACCAGATTCAACGGATTGTTGATATCTACGTAACTCCGGCTGGCGAAGATCTCGGACGAGTAACCAATGACCTGAAACATATTGTCGAGACTGCAAACATCCCATCCAATGTGCGGATAAATCTGCGCGGAATGGTCGAGGGCATGCAGGCTTCTTTCAAGAGTTTCGGCCTCGGCTTCCTGCTCTCTTTCGTTTTGCTGTTTCTGATCCTTACTGCTCAGTTCAAATCGTTCATCGACCCCCTCCTTATCATGCTTGCCATACCGATGAGCTTTGTGGGGGTTCTGCTGATCCTTCCGTTTACGCACAGCACACTGAACGTGATGTCCTTGATGGGTGTACTGATGCTGGTCGGGATTGCCGACTCCAACAGCATTTTGATCGTGGACTTCGCTCACAATCTGGAACGGGAGGGCTTGTCGACTGCGGATGCAGTGATTACGGCCTGTCGTGTGCGCCTCCGTCCAATTCTGATGACTTCGCTGGCGACGATTATCGGAATGATCCCCATGGCGATGAAGCTGGGCACAGGGGCCGAGCAGTACGCACCCATGGCGAGGGCCATTATCGGAGGACTCACCTCGTCGGTTCTTCTAACCATTTTTATCGTGCCGGCGGCTTATCTCCTGGTTTACGGCAACCGCGGAGCCAAGCCTGCCACGAACCCAACTTTGGAGACAACGAAATAATGAGCGAGATTGTCTTACGGAGAATAAAGAACATATTGCCAATCTTCCTTGCTATGGTTACTCCGGTTTGCAGCGGCGCGCAGGGAGTACTCAGTTCGGGAACAGAGTCAAGTCTGCCTTCGGCTCCAATGCCGCAACAAGCGATTCCGCCTGGCAGTTCGAGCGCACCAATGGCTGGGTCGCAGAAACCGGCTTCGCAGAGCAGTCAAGGGACACCCAGGCTGTTGTCTCTGAAAGATGCGCAGGAGCTGGCATTAAAGAACAATCCGCAAATCTCGGTTGCGCGGCTGACCGCGCTTGCGTCGCAGCAGGTGACACGAGAAGTCCGGTCGGCTCTATGGCCCACCGCCGCGGTCGATCTCACGGCAGTCGATGCCAACCCAGGTTCGCGGATCACCGCAGGTGCACTCAACAACCCCATCATCTATCAGCGCGCTGCTGCGGGCGCGATGGTGAGTCAACTCCTCACTGATTTTGGACGCACGACGAACTTGATCTCCAGCGCTAACCTGTCCGCTAAAGCGGAGAACCAAAATGCGGTGGCGACGAAAGAGCAAATCCTGCTGGCCGTGGACCAAGCTTTCTACAATGCTTTGCAAACGCAAGCCGTGCTCACCGTAGCGCAAACGACGGTGGCAGATCGGCAGACGGTTGCGGACCAGGTGGGTGCTCTTTTCAAGAATAAGTTGAAGTCGGAGCTCGATTTCAGCTTTGCGAACGTCAACCTGGCGCAAGCCAAACTGCTCCTTCTGGACGCCCAAAACAATGAGAATGCGGCGCTGGCATCGCTTTCAGAGGTGCTGGGATTTTCCAGTTTGCAGAACTTTCAGCTCGCACAGGATACAACTGCGATCAGCCCTCCACAAGGCAATGTGGATGATCTGATTTCCACTGCTTTTTCGATGCGGCCGGAGATTCTTTCGCTTGAATTCCAGTCCGAGTCGGCGAAGCATTTCCAAACCGCGGAACGGGACTTGTTCTTCCCGGATATTCGGGCGCTGGGCGCGGTCGGAGACACGCCCGTGCGAAACCCGGTGATTTCGAACTGGTATGGCGCAGTGGGTGTGAACGTTGAGATTCCGGTATTCAATGGGTTTCTGTATTCGGCAAGATACCACGAGGCCGCGCTCAGAGCGCAAGCCACGAAGGAGCGCTTGCGTGATCTTCGCGACCGGATTTCACGCGACGTGCGAACAAGCTGGCTCACCGCCACCAATACTTACGATCGGCTGGCGGTCACGCAGCAACTTGTGGAGCAAGCCAATCTCGCGCTTAATCTTGCGCAGTCCCGCTACAAGTTGGAATTGGGTTCGATTGTCGAGTTAAGTCAAGCGCAGCTGCAGCAGACCCAGGCGCAAATCACCAACGCGCAGGCGGGTTACGATTACCGGCTTGCTCTCGCAGTGTTGCAATATCAAACGACCGGCTTCTAGATCTTGCTTGGTTGTGAAACAAAAGACGTGATCGTGGCCGGTGGTCCTCTGAGGATGCCATAGAGCGAAGGCAGTGGGAATGCCGTGGGGTATCGGGGTGATCGATTTATAAGATGAGAAGCAAGAAACAATCGTCGCGGAACAAGAAACGATCGTCGCTTACGACGCGCCAGGGAATTCTACTTATTTTTACAATCGGTACGTTTTTCGCAATTGTGTTCGTTTCGGTCTTTTATTACCAGATGAGGATGAAGTTGCAGTAAGACGGATGCTAAGATTATTTATACATGACCCCTTTTCTCTTATATCTCGCTGCCGGAGCTGCTACGGGATTTCATGTCTACACGTTGCTGATGTTGGCTGTGGTAGGAGCCCCCGTGAACCCGCTCGAACTGGTATCTCTATTGGGCTCTCTCTGTCTGCTGGTTGCCGCTTACTGGAGCGTTTTTAACCCACACGCGGCCGCCAGGCTTGCTCTAGTCGCAGCGCTGGCAATGTGGTGCTTCTATGGTCCGGCCCTTGCCCGCGCCGTTGGCCGACTCTGAAGTCGCTGCTTTTGAACTCGAATGATACTGCCCTATTTGGCAACAACGCTGCTGATACTAGTCACCGCATATTCTGCCGTTGCGAGCTTTCGGCAACCGCGGGAGAGCAGTGCTCCAACCTGGATTTTTCCGAACGGCACGAAACGATCCGTGCAACGGGGTGCTGGCATCTGCACACTCGCGCTATTCCTAGGTGTGGCAACATGGCTCGCCATCGATGCCCGGCATTCCATTCGTCGCTCATCGCGCTTTTTCATTCCCGAAGGATACGTGGGCTGGGTGCGGGTCGAATTCCAAGTCAACGGTACTCCCGTTGTGCCTGTCGAAGAAGGAGAGTATCGATTCAAAGTTCCGCCCTCCGGCTTGTTAAGGACGTCTTCGCCAGAAGAATTTGGATGGGCGAAGGACCACTTCTTCTACTACTCCGAAAAAGCTACGCGAATGTTGCCGGAAACGGGCCCTGGGGGCGGTGGCCTAGTCTGGGGAAAAATCAACGGCGAGGAGTCTGGTTCACAGGGCAAGAAAAAATATGAGGAATTCTTTATCGGAACCGAGCAACAATTTGGAGAGCAAACAACGGGGAATCAAACCGGCGCCTCAAGTGTTCCGCAGACTCCGGCGAAATGAACTTTGACGCGGAATTAAGATTCTGCGTGTCGAAGACCAGCCCGAGTACATGGCGATTCTGACGGCCGCGCTCGAGGGAATTGGTTACGAAGTGATCCCCGCAAGCAACGGAGGGCAGGCGATCGATGTCAGCCATGATTCATTTCCGGCGATTAGCACCATGAGCGACTTCAGGACACGATGCGCAGTCATCTTGCTCCTCCTCTGGCGTTTGGAAAAATCACAAGGGATTCCGAGGGACCCACAAAAAGGCTATTATCATGCTACTCAGGCAGGGATTTCCGTATCGGAATTGCCTTTGTTCGAAGCGATTTCTCCGACATTGCTCCCTCGTTTACCTCTTCTTGGACCGATTTTTCTCCTGCTACACCTTCGGCGATCCTGCGGGGGAGGCCTAAACTGACTATGGCCCTTTCGGCTATTCGCCAAGTCGGCCCAACGCTGACATGATTACCGAAGCCACTCCTTATGGGGGTACTCATTCATGGGCGCACAAGCCCCAACAAACTGCTTCTGTGTTGCGCTTTCTATAGCCGTCGGGATGTTGCTGGCTGGTTGCGGCGGTGGCGTGGGCACTTCCATGAAGGCGACGGCTCCGGCGATCACGACGCAACCTTCAAACCAGACAGTGGGGGCGGGTCAAACTGCGACGTTCTCGGTGGTCGCAACCGGGACGGCGCCCTTGAGCTATCAGTGGCAGAAGGGCGCTAGCGCCATCGCGGGAGCAACATCGCCCAGTTACACCACGCCGCCGACGGGTCTATCGGATAGCGGGAGTACGTTTCGGGTCGTGGTAAGCAACTCCGCTGGAAAAGCTACCAGCGACGCAGCCACGCTCACTGTCAACAGCGTTCCGGCGACAACCGACGTGTTGACCTACCACAATGACATTGCTCGCACGGGCCAGAACCTGACCGAGTCGATTCTGACTACCAGCAATGTTACTTCGGCAACTTTCGGCAAGATCGGCTTCTATCCGGTCGATGGCAGAGTAGACGCACAGCCGATGTACGCATCAAACGTCGCCGTAGGGCCGGATATCGCAGTGCGACGCCCATCCCGTGTACACCATTCCGTTCATCAGCAACAGCCCTACCCAGATCAGCGCAAACACATTTGCAGGATCGTTTAAGATTGGTGAAAGAGAGGTAGAACCAATGGGTCACCTCGTCGGCAAGGATCTTTATCGGCGACTCGGGAAGAAGATCGACGGCCTGACGGTCCGGGCGCCGTGGAACGAGACCTTCTACGCCATTCTGAAAGAGCTCTACTCCGAGGAGGACGCGGAGCTCGTCGTCAAGATGCCGTACAGCCTCTCCACGCTGGAGCGCCTCGAGCACGTGACCCGCATCCCGCGGGCGAAGCTCGAACAGCAGCTCGAAGGCGTCTGCGAACGCGGCTTAGTGATCGACATTTGCCTCCAGGACCGCTACTACTACATGCCCTCCCCGATGGTGATCGGGATCTTCGAGTACACGATGATGCGCACGCGCGGCGGCGTCGATCACAAGAAGATGGCAGAGCTCTTCAACGAGTATCTCCAGGAGAGCCCCTTCTACGACGTCAACGCCAGCGGTGGCGACAGGGTCGCCCTCATGCGAGCACTCCCGCACGACGGATCCGTTGCCGCAGACGAGTACGTCGAGGTCCTCGACTACGAGAAGGCGAGTGCGCTTGTCGAGCAGGCCGGTCGCTACGCGCTCGGCGTCTGCTCCTGCCGCCACGAGAAGGAGCACGTCGGCGAGCGGCACTGCAAGGCGCCGCTCGACAACTGCTCGACGCTCGGACCGGTTGCGGTGGACTTCATGGTGCGCCACGGGTTCGCGCGCGAGGTCTCGAGGACCGAAATGCTCGAGAACGTCGCCCGCTCCCGCGAGCTCGGGCTGATGATCAACGCCGACAACGTGCAGCGGAACGTGAGCTTCATGTGCCACTGCTGCGGCTGCTGTTGCAACGTGCTCCTCGGCATCACTCAGCACGGCTACCCGAACCTGGTGATGACCTCGAGCTACGTCGCGCGCTCCGATCGGGAGCGATGCAAGGGGTGCGGCGTCTGCTCAAAGCGCTGCCCGATACAAGCGATTCCCCGCGTCCCCGATCCCGATCCGCACTTCCGGAAGCACGGCCGGCCAGCGGTGGACGAGTCGCTCTGCGTCGGCTGCGGTGTGTGCACTGTGAAGTGCACGTCGGGGGCGATGAAACTCCATCCGCGGAAGCAGCGCGTGATCCACCCGGAGACCACCTTCGCGCGGGTGATCCTGCAGTGCCTGGAGAAGGAGACGCTGCAGAATCAGCTCTTCGACGATCCCGGGAGCAAGACGCACGCGTTCATGCGCGGTGTAGTGGGCGGGTTCCTGCGGCTTTCGCGGGTCAAGCAGGCGCTCATGAGCGACCGGCTCCGCTCGCGCTTCCTCCGCGCGATGATGGCAGGCGCCGCCCGACGAGGGAACCAACCCGTTGCCGAGATATGATGGCGCAATGATGCGTGCGGAGTGCCCGTCCGCCGCGGTTCGGGGCGCGCTAATTCAAAAAAAGCGATCAAGATGTCGGTCAACCAACCGGGCCGAGATCGGACGCCGGAACCAAAACAGGGCTATTGCGTTTTTTCGGTCGATTCTTTCGTCTTCTGCGTGCCCACATCGCTGCGGAAATCCATGACCAGCGGACGCATCGGAGTATAGCTGTCCGTTGCGGAAGCGATTCCGATAGATTGCGGCAATCTCGGCAGCCACTCGGTCACTTTGCAATTGCTTGCTTTATTCCACTGGAAACGATTACGGTTAATTCCGTCCGATTTGGACTCTATCGGCCAGGAACTGGGAGGCGCGATGAACGTTCATCAAGCAAGGCGCAAAGTCTTACTACTGACAATCCTGATTTGTATTGTGTCCGGCCCGGTTGCGGCCGCGAAGCACACTGCATCAAGCTCGGAGGCTGCCGTGGAAACGAGTAAGTTTGGAAGCCTGGATGACGGTACCGCGATTGACCTGTACACACTGAAGAATGCGAAAGGCGCCACCGCGAAGGTCATCACTTATGGCGCGACACTGACCGAACTGTGGGTCCCGGATCGTACCGGAAAGCTCGGCGACGTCGTGCTCGGGTTCGACAACCTTCAGGGCTACGTTGGGAAACATCCCTTCTTCGGAGCGACGGTCGGAAGAGTGGCGAACCGCATCGCGAAGGGCAAGTTCACGCTCGACGGAAAAGAATATTCGCTGGAGATCAATGATCCACCAAATAGCCTGCACAGCGGGTCGAAGGATTTGAGCCGCATGGTGTGGAAGGCGGAACCGGTTCATGAACGCAACGGATCGGCGGTTCGCTTTACCTATAACAGTCCCGATGGAGACGAAGGCTTCCCAGGGAATCTCTCGGTAACGGTCCTCTACCGGCTGACCAACAACAACGAATTGCAGCTTGAATACACGGCAAAGACTGACAAAGCGACTCCCGTCAATCTTACCAATCACAGCTATTTCAACCTCGACGGCGATAAGAACATCCTGGCTGAGGTGTTGCAACTCAACGCGGAGAAGTACACCCCGGTGGACGCCACGTTGATTCCGATGGGCGAGATACGGGCCGTGAAGGGAACACCGCTGGACTTCACCCATCCGGTCGCCATCGGCGCGCACATCGCGGAGATGCAGGGTAATCCCGGGGGATACGATCACAACTTCGTGCTAAGCGCGGAAGCGGGCAAACTCAAGTTCGCGGCGCGCGTTTTTGCTGCGGCCTCAGGCCGGCAGATGGAAGTCTGGACGACCGAACCCGGAGTGCAGTTTTACTCGGGGAACTTTCTCGACGGAACCATCACCGGCAAGCGTGGGGTTGTGTACGGGAAACACTCCGGTTTCTGCCTGGAGACGCAACACTACCCGGATGCCGTGAATCAGCCGACGTTTCCGTCGGTAATTCTGCGGCCAGGTTCGATCTATAGCACCCAGACCATCTACAAGTTCTCGACCCGGTGATGGGAGCGCACACGCTCGGTGATGAGCATCACCTAGTAGCTTGCGGAAAAATCCCAAACCCGAACGGAAAGGGAAGGGCACGAGTTTACTCGTGCCGTTAAGTCGCTGAAATTGTGCCCGCGCTATTAGAGTGTGCGTGAGAACTCGTTTTCAGACAACCCGGCGGGACGAAAAGCTCGAGAGCCCAGCCCCGGAGGGGCGAACCAGCTTAGCCCAGCGCTTCAGCGCTGGGAAAAGTGGAAGCAATGATTCAAGTCCCGGGGGGACGACCCAGCTCTCACGCACACTCTTTAGCCCCGAGGTGTGCTTCATGCGCCCTCCATGACTTCTTCCGTAGCCTCCTAGGGAATGGCAGAAAGTCCTTGCATCCGAGTGCCTGGGCGATGTCCAGCAGCTGTGACCTGAGTCACGGCGGATGAGGCCATGTCGTAACAGAATTACAGGTTGTCTCGTGCTGGGCCTGGCATCGTGCAAGCCGCTCCTTCAAACGATCTGGGCCCAGACCGCTGGAGGATGCAAATGGAGCCGTTTCGCCGCCACATATTCGTCTGCACACAGGAGAAACCGGACGGAGTTACGTCCTGCCCCAATAACGGATCGCTGCGGGTTTTGCAGGCCCTGGAGCACGAATTAGGTTCCCGAGGGCTGGACCATGAAGTTCAGGTGACGACCTGCGGTTGCCTCGGCTTGTGCGATGACGGACCAATCATGATCACCTATCCCGAGGGTGTCTGGTATCACAAGATCAAGGAGGAAGATGTCGCGGAGATCGTGGATTCCCACTTGCGGTCCGGCAGGGTGGTATCGCGCCTGGCGTGGAGCGATTCGGAGGCGATGAAAGCGGAAGCGACAGAGCATCGCGACCACTATCGGGCCATGGTGAAGGCCAGAGATGAGGCCGGCGTTCTTCCGGACGATCTCAACGAGATGATTCGAGCTTTCATGCCCAGCCGGGCTGTACTCACTGCGCTCGAACTGGACGTATTCACAGCGGTTGGCAGTGGTACGTCCGCCGCGCAGGTAGCGCAGAGCATTCACGCTGACTCACGGGCTACAGAGATGCTGCTGAATGCGCTGGTCAGTCTGAAGCTGCTCGACAAGGGAGACAGCACGTTTTTCAACACTCCTGTAAGCGCCCGCTTCCTCTCGGAGGGCTCGCGCGACCATGCCCGTGGTGGCCTGATGCACACCGCTCACCTGTGGCATCGTTGGTCGGCGTTGACGGAGTGCGTGCGCGCCGGGACGTCGGTCGAGGCCCGCAGTCGCGAAGACAATTGGGTGGTAGCTTTCATTGCAGCCATGGACCGCAATGCCAAGGAGCGGGCCGGCGCGGTGTTAAAGGCGATGACAAAGGCGATAGGGACTGGCGGAATCAAACGTATGTTGGATCTGGGTGGCGGATCGGGAGCGTATTCCATTGCTTTCGCGCGCGCCCTGCCTGGGCTGGAGTCGGAAATTCTGGACCTGGGTGAGGTCGTTCCTCTCGCGCAAGAAAACATCCGGAAAGCTGGGCTTGCGGACCGCATCACCACGCGGGTGGGCGACATGTTGCGCGATCCGCTGGGAAAGAACTACGACCTGATTCTGATCTCCGCTATCTGTCATATGTTCTCTCCCGAAGAGAACCGCGAGCTATTGCAACGGGCCTACAACGCACTTGCTCCCAAGGGGATGGTGGTCGTGCAAGATTTTATTCTGGAACCAAGCAAGACCGCTCCCCGTGCTGCCGCCTTGTTCTCGCTGAATATGTTGGTGGGGACGCAAGCGGGCAGCAGCTACAGTGAGCCGGAATACGCGAGTTGGTTGCGGGATGCGGGCTTCTCTGATGTGCGCCGCGTGCGCTTGCCTGGCCCCAGTGGGCTGATGATCGGAGTCCGGGCTTAGCGGCCCGTGGTGCAAGTACGGTTCGTATCAGGGCATGCCTTCAGGCATGCCGCAAGTGCATTAGCATCAATGCGCCTTCACACGCTGCTGAAAAAGTTTGATTGACGCCGGTTTTGGGAAGGGCACGACTTCAGTCGTGCCATAAGTCGCTGAAAGCGTGTCCGCGCCGAAGTGTGCGCGTGAGAACTTGTTTTTGGGCAATCCGGTGGGACGAAGCACAGGAGAATTCAGCCCCGGAGAGGCGAACCAGCTTAGCCCAGCGCTTCAGCGCTGGGAAAAGTGGAAGCAATGATTCAAGTCCCGGAGGGACGACCCAGTTCTCACGCACACTCTTTAGCGCTCAAGGTGAGCTTCTTGCGCCCCCGACTAATTTGTCCGCAGCCTCTTCAGGCGCTGAGGCCGGAGATTGGAGTTTCCACCACGGGCTCCGAGATGCTGGGGAAGGCCATCGTCGCGCATAGGCGTGAGGAGCACAATGATCGCTGAGCCAGAGACAGCATTGCGTCCCAAGAACAAGTGAAGGGACGTATGCCCTATATTCCTGCCGCCCACATCTAACACCGCTCCAGGATTCGATTCAACTTGGGTGCTCCACAAGACAGATGCCGGGCGTCTCCGCGCTCACGCTTGGAACGGGAAGTGTTCAATTTTGAACGGACAGGCGTGCTTTGGCTGCTTATTTTTTGGTCATGGTCAGGCTCTAGGGCAGGGCTGTTGCAACTTGCACGCCTCATCAGGTCGTGGCCGTCGGGGTTGTGTCCTGCGTGTTATCATGTCGGGCAAGGGTGAGCCAAATACAGCTTGCAACGATCCAGAGGAGATGTGGCCATGGATTCTCCAACTGTGTTGTGCATCGATGACCTTCCACAAGCCTTGGAGCTTCGCAGGGCGACTCTGGAATCTTATGGCTATCGCGTCAAGATCGCGTCGAGCGCCTACACCGCGATGAAGATGTTGGAGGAAACGCCGGTGGCCGCGATTCTGCTGGAGTACAAACTGGAAGGTATGGACGCGGAGGCCGTAGCCTGGCATATCAAGCAGCGGTTTCCCCACCTGCAGATCATCCTGCTTTCAGCGTACTCCGAGATGCCAGAGCGAATCCTGTGGTTGGTGGATGAATACGTGATGAAGAGCGAACCGCCGGAACGGCTGGTGCGGATCATCGAACGAGCGTACAGGCTCGCACCACGTTCGGACGAACGGTACCAGCGTCGCGGGGCGGCAGCGTAAGGACTCTGCCTCTTGCTGTCCTGGCGCCGGGTTCCGTAGGGTTTTGCAGAGGAGGTTCAAGAACATGAACATTTTCGGACGTGCCGCAGGGTTCGCAGGGCCTCGATGGGGCAAGCAGAGTTTGGTTTCCCTGTTGTCATTAGCCCTTTTGTTCGCGACTGGGCCGCAGAGCCTGTCGGCGCAGGACGCGCAAGCCCCGGCGCAGGACGCGCAAGGTCCGGCAGAGGGCGGGCAGGCACCCCCATACGCGCAACAGACGCCGGAGCAGTTGCAGCGGTTAGTAGCGCCAATTGCGCTGTATCCGGATTCGCTGGTGGCGCAGATCCTGGCGGCGTCCACGTTTCCCGACGAAGTCGTCGAGGCCGACCGATGGGTGCAAGCGCATCCTGATTTGAAGGGCGAAGCTCTGGCTCAAGCTGTGGACCAGCAACCATGGGACCCGAGCGTCAAAGCGCTCACTGCATTTCCCTCCGTACTGGGAAATATGGACAAGAATCTTTCCTGGACGTCGTCGCTTGGCGACGCGTACTACAACCAGCAGCAGGATGTGATGGATGCGGTGCAGGTGATGCGCCGGAAGGCGCGAGACGCCGGCGCTCTTAAGAGCACGCCGCAGGAAGTCGTAACGACGCAAGGCTCGGATATTGACATTGAGCCTGCCAGTCCCGATGTGGTTTATGTTCCGGCGTATAACCCGTGGCTGGTTTACGGATATCCCATCGTGGCATGGCCGGGATGGTACCCATATCCCGGAATCTGGTTTGGCGGCCCGTATCTCTCGTTCGGAGTCGGCTTTGGAATCGGCTGGTTCGGCGGTTTTGGCTGGGGATGGGGGCATTGGGGATTCGACTGGCATAACCACGCCGTAATGTTTAACCACGGCAGGTACTTCTCCCGGAGCAGGACATTTTATAACCGGAGCAATTTCTACCGCGGCGGAGTGGCGCGCGGGGGAGTGGCGCGCGGCGGAGTGGCGCACGGCGGAGTTTACAACCGTCCCGGGGCTGCGGCCAGGCCTTTCAACGGAAACCGGCAGGCGGCTCGCGGATACGCTGCACCTCGCGGCGAGAGCGGCGTCCGCTCGGGCGCATTCAGTGGCTACGGGCACGGCGGACAGGCCAAGAGCTTTTCGTCACGCGGAAGGGCCAGCGTCGGTGGCGGAGCAGCGCGTGGCGGCGGTGGCGGAGCGGCGCATGGCGGCGGAGGATCTCGCGGCAGTGGCGGGCGTCATTAATCGAAGCGAGGTTATGTTCCTGGTAGGTTGAGAATTTGGAAATGGAGAGAAGCCATATGCGGCGAACGAAGTTGAACTTCGACAAATTTCATTGGGCCGATCTTCCTAAATTAGCCGTGGTCGCTATCCTTTTGACGGCGTGTTTTCCCACCCGTTCCATGGCCCAGCAGCCGGGCCAGAAAACTTTTTCATCGGCGGAAGAGGCGAGCAACGCGCTGGTCACAGCAGCGCAGAACAATGACGAAAAAGCGATGCTCAATATCCTCGGACCAGACGGAAAGCAAATCGTCTCGTCGGGAGACGAAACCGAGGACGCCAACAGCCGCGCTAATTTCGTACAGAGATATCAGGAAATGCACCGTCTGGTGAAAGAACCGGATGGAACCACTGTCTTGTATATCGGCGCGCATAATTGGCCCGCGCCCATACCGCTCGTGAAGAAAGGTAATTCGTGGTATTTCGACACCGCGGCGGGCAAGAAAGAAATTTTATACAGGCGAATTGGCCGGAATGAACTATCAGCCATCCGCGTTTGCCAGGAATTCGTGGCGGCGCAAAAGGAATTCTACGCCACAGAGCACAACGAGTACGCCCAGAAAATCTTCAGTGATGAAGGGCAGCACAATGGCCTTTATTGGAAAGCTGCGGATGGCGAACCCCAGAGCCCCATCGGGCCGCTGGTGGCATCGGCCGTTGCTAAGGGCTACGGCAAAAGCCTAGAGGGCGCTCCGACTCCTTACCGCGGTTACTATTACCTCATCCTTACGCGTCAGGGAAAAAATGGCCCAGGCGGCGCGAAGAGTTACATCGTAGACGGCAAAATGACCGGGGGTTTCGCTTTCGTGGCCTATCCGGCGGAATACAGGTCGTCCGGCGTGATGACCTTCATCGTTAACGAGGATGGAGTCGTGTATGAGAAGGATCTCGGCAAGAAGACCGATGTTCTCGCCAAAGCCATGAAAGAATACGACCCCGATTCCAGTTGGCAAAAGTCTGAAGAGCAGCAGGAAGAGACGGCTGGCGAGCAGAAACCCAAGTAAAAAGCATTCTGTCGCCGCACTCGCTCCAGCGGACTCGTGTCCGCTTCGGATAGCGTAAAATCTGCCTCTCCAGCATCCGCCCCTCGCGCGCCGAAGATGGCAGTCTGAAGACCGCCGCTACCAACCAATCCGGGTAAGCAGTTCATTTGAGCTTGATCGTCTTTCCCGAGATGGCTCTTCTCCCACCTCTCCGGGTAAGCAGTTCATTTGAGCTTGATCGTCTTTCCCGAGATGGCTCTTCTCCCACCTCCATTTTTCCAGTTTACAAACAATCCGGCCCGTTAGGTCCACCAGGAAAAAGCCGATAGAGACAAAGAAGTCGAGAGGAGCGGACTGCAATGAGTGAAATCTTGGAACACGGAACTCAGACGAATGGTCATGGGATAGCTTCGCCAGCGATGGGGATGAAGCGGATGGCCGCGCAAAAAACGGGCAATCCGGTACTGGCGCCACCCAGCATTTCAGCCGCAGACAGTGGTGTGAGCCGTCTGCAGAGCAAGAAGATCACCGAAGACAAGACGCGCGCCCGCGCCCTGGCCCGCGCTCAGGCAGTGGCTGAAAAACCTTTCGGGGCCCTACGGCCTCGTCGTCGACCACTTCCTCGGTGAGGTCGAGATCGTCGTCAAGCCGCTAAACGGCGTGCTGGCCAAGGTGCCAGAGTATGTAGGCGCCGCGATCATGGGCGACGGCAAGACCGTGCTGGTAGTGAATACAGAGAGACTTTTCTCGCTGCAACGTCCCACGGCAATGGCGCAGACTGAGCTTCCGGTCGCCTTACCTCTCCAGATCCCTCTCGCCCGCGCCGCATCTGCCGGTCGCTGATCCCAACCATCGTCCACCACCATACCCTACTGGATCGCGTTTCCGTACGTCGGTACTCCTTGCTGCACCAGAAAAAGCAGGGTTTGTCCGCGGGACGACCAGTCGCTTTGCGGATACTTGGAGACTAACTGCTGGGCGAGCGAGATGGCCAGGCTCTTTGATTGCTCGGACTTCTTTGGTTGTTCTTCTGTCTTATAAATCTCGATCAGGGCGGCTCGGCGAGAAGCGGCGTTGTACAGGGCCTCGGGAGCCGCGGGAGATTCGGGGTGTTCTTTCACGTATTTCTCGTAGATGTCGGCTTCCTTGTCGGGGCACTTGGAAGAGCCCTGCCAGTCTCCGCAGAGCTTGTTGTCGAGCAGGTGGAAGGCGGCGAGTTGGGCCCACTTGGTGTCAGGGAACTTTTTCATCACCTGCTTCATCAAGTGCTCGTCGATGCCTTCGCGAAGGTAGGATTCTTTCTCGCGCGCGGAGGGGCGGGATTGCATGTCTGATTTGTCGATCTGCCATTTAATGTCGCCGGCACGGTAGAGGGCTTCGCCGGCAAGAGCAGCGGTCGGGAAGATATCGTAGACGCGGCGATAGAGGCGCAAGGCGTCCTGAGCCGCGCCGCGGCGTCCGTGGCGGCGGCTGGCCTCATCTTCGGAATCGACGGCGGCGCCGAACAGGATGCGGTCGCCGTTGGGAGTCGACGCCCAGACGATGCCGGTATCGAGGACCCAGCCGCTGATGGTCTTGCCCTCGTCCTCATCTTCCAAAACAAAAGCAGGATCGGGGGCATGCGCAGAGCCGAGCAGAGCTTCGACGTGCAGCCAGTTGCGGCTCTTGTCGAGAAGAATCAGTTCCCGTCCGCGTTCGACCTGGCCGAGCTTGTTGGAACTGGCGTCGGGAGAGATGTAGATGATGGCCTCGCGCACCAGGGTGCCGCGATCGGCGGCCAGCAGCAGGGAGTTTCCCAGCACGATCAGGACGGTCAAACACAGAAGCTTGATAATCGGTTTCACGGCAGTGTTCGTCTCCGGATTCGAGGGTAGCATGTAGATTAAGATGCGTGGAAATTGTGGAGGGACGGGCCCCTCGCCCGTCCAGCCGGGCGGTGACGCCCGGTTCTCCATCGGGCGCCATTATGCCAGGTGCGCGCAGGAAACGCGGCAAGCCGCGTCTCTACGGCCGCCACGACGGTTGAACAACCAACAAGCTTTGATTGACACAAGATTGATTGACGTTGACAAGGATGCAACCGGTGCTGTACACGTTTGTGTTTCTTCAGCGCCAAACTTCTTCGCGAAGACTGCAATGCCCAGAGAACGGAACTCGAAGTGCGCGAAGGGCCGTCCATGATGTCCCGCGGTGCGGCGCAGCAGATTGGGATTCGCGACCTCAAGAGCATCGACGACCTCAGCCAGATGAAAGCGGTGGAGAAAGAAGTCTGGGGGATGGCCGATGAGGACGCCTTGCCCCTGACGCTCGCCATCGCCTGCAAAGCGGCGGGCAACATTTTCGTGGGCGCCTTTGATAAGGAGAAGCTAGTCGGGTTCGCGTTCGGATTCCTCGGCCGCGAGCACGGACAGACGACGATCCACTCCCATATGCTCGCGGTGCTCGATGCATACCGCCATCTGGATCTGGGCTCGCGACTGAAGCAAGCGCAGCGCGAGCGGGCCATGGCCATGGGCGTTCATCAGATGACGTGGACCTACGATCCGCTGCAGAGCCGGAACGCGCACTTTAACTTTTCCAAGCTGGGCGTGGTTTCCGATACCTATAAGGTGGATTTCTACGGGCCGGAAACTTCCAGCGTGCTGCATCGGAACGGGACGGACCGGCTGTGGGTGCGGTGGCTGCTGAATTCGCGGCGGGTTAGGGATCGGCTGGCGGGTAAGAACGAGCGAGTGGAGACGCTCGATGCCATGAAGCTGCTGGCTCCGCTGGTGCGCTTCGATCCCAGCGGGAAACCGGAACGGGCCGATCTGGCGGAATCACTGGCGCGGCAGCGCGTGAGGATTGAAATCCCGGGCGACATTCTGGAGGTCGAGCGCACCGACATGGGATTGGCGCGAGAGTGGCGCGACGCGACGCGGTGGGCGTTCCGCGAGGCCGTGAAAGCGGGATTCTTTGTGGTCGAGTTCTGCCGTTCGGTTCGCGGACAGCAGGGTCCGGGAGCGTATTTGCTGCAGCGTGGGACGGTGAGCGAGCTGATTCCCGAAGCGTAAAAGAGGATCAGCCGATTAGCACTTAGCCTTTAGCTCAACCCCGAAAGGATTTGGCTAACTTCTAAGACCTAAGACCTGAGACCTGAGACCTGAGACCTGAGACCTAAGACCTAAGACCTAAGACCTGATTTGCTCAGCGCGAGTGCGCTTCGACAGACTGGCGCTGTTCGCGCATCTGCTGCAGGAAGATATCGACCGGCACATGAAACTTGTGCCGGAACAGATCGACGAGTGTGTCTTCATTTCCGGGGACTGCGGTTGCGGAAGCCTGGGTTGTGGAAGACTGGAACATAGCCACGCCATGGCCAGGCAATGACGTCTCCAGTCCGTCGGGTTCGACCTGAAGCTGGGGAGATTTATCTCCGTTGGCGCGCAGAATCGTGATCATGCGGAGAACCTGATCACGTTGCTCGGTCGTGGTCTGGAGGAACTCCACTCCCATTCCGAATTCCGGATGCGCGACCAGTACGACGGCTGCGGCGCGGACTTCGAGGTCGGAGGTCTTGATCGAAAGGATGACACGCGTGCCCCTCGGGAAGGGTGAGTTTGTCGTGAGATAGCAGCCGCCGAGGCTGAGGTCGGTGAGACGGCAATTCACCGGTGGGTCGTCCGGCTCGGGCTCAGGAAGCTGGCTGTTCAACCACTGGCGGAGAATGTTGCGCTGCTCGTCCGTGGCGTCCTTGAAGCGGACACCGGCCTGATGGCCGTTGCCTTCCCATGCCAGCTCTCCACGGAGTTCGAGCTTCTCGCCCACGCCCGGCAAATCGAGCCAGAATCGGAGCAAGTTTTCTTTCGCGACGCGGCCGGTAAACTGAATCGCCATGCCGCCTTCGCAGAGGTCGATGGTCTTGGCTTTGTACCGGCCCGACCCAAAGCACTCGACCGGAATTTGCACAGCAACCCGCATCTGCAGCCGCCGTTCACGCTTCATCAGGGCCCGAACCGCACGAAAGCTGGCTTTGGCGCGCTCCACCGCAAGGGGTTTGTGGAGGACGAAATGGGCCCCCATTTCGAACCCGCCCTTGAGCCCGACCGGAGATTCCACTAGCACGATCGCGAGGGCTCGCTTGTTGACGGGAGCGGCTTTGGCTCCCCGGAACACGCAGCTGGCTTCCTCCGCATTCGTCCCGTCTACGATGATGGCTTCGAAACGCTGACGGGTGATCTGGCGGATGGCATCGTCCACGTAGGAGCAATGTTCGAGGTCAATTTCCAGGTCGCTGAGGACCCGGCGCAGGACGCGCACCGTCCTTTCGTCCGAACTCAGCAATAGAGACTTCAAGTTCATGCTTCAAAACCCGATTCAGATCGGTTTTTGTGCTCCGCCTCGGCGTTGCCGAGGCGTCCCCGTTCGTACTCTAAGTGTATGAGATTCCGTGGTCAACGCCATGGCCCGCTCTTCCGGTTACTCCGGTCACCTCCTGCTCCTAGGCACCCCTCCCTGAGCCCTCCTGCTAGTCCTATCGGCGGGGAGACAGCGGTTCACCACAGGGGTCGTCGTAGCCCTGACGGCCTGGGTCGCGTTCCCCGCTGGTCAACTGCAAGTGGCTGTGCACAAAGGGGATATGCCAAACGACGTAGAGGAGTCAACTTTTCTATTGACTTGCGCAGAAAAACCTATTATTATCAATAGCTTCCATAGGGGCCGAGGGGCTAGAATCCGTGGTCTGCTTTTCCTTTTGCGAGAATCCCCTGGGCTCTCCTTGGAATCAAATAGAGTAGCGCCTCAATAGAAAAAGTCCTTATTCCACAAGAGGGTACATTTTTCATGGCTAAGCGACGCGGAAACCCGAACTGGGGTAAGCCCGAGCCTATCGGGCCGGTCACTCCTACAATTACGGAATTTGAGCAGGTTGTGCACGAGTATAAGCTCTCCCCCGACCAGTATTTGCGGTCTACACGGCTGCGGGAATGGGCGCGACGGAACAAGAATTCTAAGTACATTCCCGAGCCATTACTAGAAGCTTGGGGTTTTGAAATCGAATCCACCCTGTAATCGCAGGGACCGGCTTTTCTGAGAGGGTCGCCGCTGGCGGCCCTTTCCTTTTTTGCGCTTGCTGTATTCTTGACTTGGCTGGCTACGGGCACCCGATCACAGCGAGCGTGATCATTGCCGCCTTTCTTGCGGTGGCCGTGATGCAATGGGTGTTTCGGGCTATGTCACGAGCTCTGAAGACTTTGTTTTGAAGGGCGCGGCTTCAGCCGCGCTGTCTCGAGGCGCATGAATAAGGGGCTTTAACCTCCAAGGGGAACAGCTTTCCAATGACTCCTAGCTCACCCTTTACCGATGTCCCCACCGCGATCGAAGAGATCCGCGCGGGGCGAATGATCGTCGTGGTTGACGACGAGGATCGCGAGAATGAAGGCGATCTCACGCTCGCCGCGGAGAAGGTTACTCCCGAAGCGATTAACTTCATGGCCAAGCACGGGCGCGGGCTGGTCTGTCTGGCCATGACCGAAGAACGGCTCGACCACCTGCGCATCGGTCCCATGACCAGCGAAAACACATCGCAATACGGGACCGCTTTTTGCGAGGCGATTGACGCTCGCGAGGGCGTGACCACGGGAATTTCGGCTTACGATCGCTCGCGCACCATCAAGACGGCAATCGATCCAGCGACGCGGCCATCGGACCTGGCGCGGCCGGGGCACGTTTTCCCGCTGCGAGCGCGCAAGGGCGGAGTGCTGGTGCGCGCCGGGCAGACCGAAGCTTCCGTGGATCTGGCTCGGCTTGCCGGTATGGTCCCAGCCGGGATCATCTGCGAAATCATGAAAGACGACGGCACCATGGCTCGCGTGCCCGACCTGATCGAGTTCTGCCGCACCCATGAAATGAAAA
>Ga0209517_10000461_pt1 | contig 68731 bp, 45 predicted proteins | sample PeaSoiMetSII2010_FD_187695 | JGI IMG/M metagenome (GOLD analysis project Ga0209517, IMG submission 187695) | Peat soil microbial communities from Weissenstadt, Germany - SII-2010 (SPAdes) (version 2) | ecosystem: Environmental > Terrestrial > Soil > Wetlands > Peat | place: Germany... | reverse complement strand
TGCTGACCATGCAGGGCTCGTCGCTTTACCCAAGACTCAGCGCCGCGCTCGACTTTACCGTCGCAATTCCCGCATTCTTGTTTTTCAAAGCCGCCGGTCTCCTCCGCCGCCAAGCCACGATCTTGAGCTACTCGTTGGGAATCGTGCTGGGCTCTTTAGCTCTGGCGACGGTTGCCTTCGGACCGCAACGTATTCTTGTCCAGATCGCTAATGTCTCGATCATCGCAGCTCTAATTATTGTGGCCTCGCGGTCCATAGGCAGGAGGTCGGATAATCAAGATCTTCTGGTGATCCGCCCCGGCCTGCTAATTTTTGTAGCCTTCGTTTTATGGGAGAACATCCGGAGTGCGCTCGGGCTTCGGCTCCCCGACATAGAGCCTATTGGTTTTGTGGTACTTCTGGGGACTCTCGGATACGTGGCCGCGCGCCAGACCCTGGAGCGGGACCTGCAGCTCAGTAAGATTCAGAAGGAACTGGAGGTAGCCAAGCAGATCCAGTTGTCGATTTTACCCGCCGCATTCCCCAACTCCGCCAACTTCCGCGTTGCGGCGCGCTATGTACCCATGACTTCCGTTGCGGGAGATTTCTACGACTTCATCGTGGCCGCCGACACGCAAGCCGGACTTCTTATCGCTGATGTCTCCGGCCATGGCGTTCCCGCCGCGCTCATCGCCTCCATGGTAAAAGTAGCAGCTACGGCTCAGCGCACGAACGCCGCCGATCCCGCCCGATTGCTGGCGGGAATGAACACTGTTCTCTGCGGCAACACGCAGGATCAGTTCGTTACTGCAGCTTACCTTCACCTCGACTCGCAATCGCGGGAGCTTCGTTACTCGGCAGCGGGACATCCGCCCATGCTCCTGCTGCGCGACGGGACAGTGCTCGAAATCATCGAGAATGGTTTGATCCTCGCGGCCTTCGACTTTGCCACCTTCGCCAACGCGGTCCATCCGCTGGAACCGGGCGATCGCTTCCTGCTCTACACCGACGGCCTCGTCGATGCCGCCAACGCCAAGGGAGATTTCTTCGGGCAAGACGCTCTGTCCGACGTGCTGCGGCAAACGGCTGAACTTGCGCCGTCCGCCGCCTCAGATCGGATCATTTCCGCAGTCCAGCAATGGTCCGCTTCGCAGGACGACGATCTGACAGTTCTCATCTGCGACTACATCCCGAGTGCGTAGGAACGCGGAGCGACTGCGACTTACGAAACCATGCCATTTCACTCATTGAGAATTGGCTGGCCAGGGCTGACCCGGGGTCAATGAGTGTAATCGAGATTTTTCACCACTTGAGACGATTGGCGATACGGGTGGCGGCTCGGATAACTTCCGGTTGGACGACCACCCGGGAACTACGCTATTCGTGGATTCAAGCGCGTTTATGGGGATCAATCCGAAAGATTCCTGGACGGCTATGAATGGGACGCCATCGGGAGAGTTCCTCTGTCAGAATCGGTCGGCGCTCAATTTAGCACTGTTTTCTTTCTACCAAGTGCGTCTTGAGCTTGCGTCCCTTCGGTGTTCGGATGGCTATGCTCTTACCCTTGAGTACAACCTCCACACTTTTTCCGGTCGCCGAGGTCACGTCCTCAATTTCGTCAAGAACAGAGGTCTCGAACTCAGAGCAGTAGGTCTGATCGGAAATTCGCAACGAGATGTAGAGCATGTAGTAGTGAATCTGAGGGTAGCGGCTGACAAAGTACTGGTTACGCAGCACCTTTCGCACGCTCAGGATTTCCGCCGTCTCTTGGCTTTCATTCGACGACAACGGTGCACGCCCTGAACCGTACGCACATTGGATTGATGCGAGTGACACGTCTAAGACAAAGATTGCGAGCAGAACACGCTGTAGAGATCCACTACGTATTATCATGCTGAACCTGCGAGTCGGGTTGCGCTGTTTCGCGGACGCCCTCAAAAAGTCCGCGGTCTGCAGAGGCTAGAGTAGGTCCCTGTAGCGTTCTAACGCGACCCGAACCAGTTGGCTCCGGGTCCGCACTTCGGTCTTACCGAAAAGCTGCTGGAGAGTATTCTTGACTCCGCTTTCTGAAATTTGCATTCGTGATGCTATTTCTTTATTTGCCAGACCCTGAACAACGAGCCGGAGCACGTCCAACTCTCGGGTATTGAGTGAAGGTCTTTCCTTCTGGTCGAATGATGACCCAGCAGCGGCGTTCTGCTCCTCGCTGACGTCAGCAATGATGGCGGCCAGCTTGGGCGTCGAGCCTTCCTTGTAGCTGGAAAACCATACTTCGGCGAGAAAAGACTCTCCGTTGCCGCGATGTCCGCGGCACTGCATCGACGTTCGGAACTGGGGTCCTTCCTCCGGTCGCAACGCGTGATGCAGTTCCGGCAGGAAAGCAGCGATAGGCTGACCGATCAGGTGTCCATCGTGCGGCACCATCAGTTCGTTAGCCGCTTGGTTTGCTAATTCGATGAAGCCTCGCTCGTCGACCGTAACAATGGCCGCCGGGCTCGTTTCGACCAAGACGCGCATCCGTTCCTGGGCTTCAAAACTTAGGCGCTTGTTGCGGAGAACCTCGGAGGTCAATAGCCCACAGCCGCACAGCGCCAGGGCTTCAAATCCCAAACGAATGTTGGCGTCGGATGGATCTAGATTGCTGAAACGCTCGCATAGCAAGGCGCATGCCAAACCCAAGAGAATAATCGCCCAACGGGGTAGTAAGCCCGCGGCGAGCATTATGGGAAATAAATAGAGGAAGCCCAGAGAAAAATAGGGCTTCGTCCACCAATCCACGACGGCGATTGCGAGGACTATGACACTACTGGCCAGCAGAACGGGAACTCGGTTCTGCCGTTCCCAGATCCAATCCAAGTGAGGCATGAATTTGGTGTCAACCTTCCATTATCCCACCGTCGGCGCGTTCGATGAACCCAATTAAACGATTTGTCCTCAAGATTAGCTTTACTGGGATCGATTGATTGGCGCACGGTTACGTTTCTGTCCTCCCATCCCTTTCAAATCGAACGATTGGTCTGTCGGATCGCTCCACAAATCGAAATACCTTCGCTCGACGCTGTTTGAGTGTCTTCCGCGAAAAACCCGGTCGCGATACACGAAGAAGATGACCTTGTGCCTAAGAACCTCGGGGACGTGTGTCTACCGTGAAAACAAGTAGTGACGGTACGCCATCAACTATTGGGAGGCGGCGGTGAACCTAGACGCTTTGAATCGCTATGTGTTGGTCATCATCGGTTTGTTTGCTGTCCTCTTATACCTCGTAATGGTAGTCGCAGGGTTTTCGGAGTTGATTTCTCGAATGCCAAAGGCCAAAGCTCAGCGCAAGCGCTCCAAGGCAGTTGCCGGGCGATTGCGAAGTGCAAAGAAATCGACCTGATCTCGAACTCTAAAGATTGTGAAACAGGAAGAATGTCCCTTTCTTATCCATCATCCCCTGTGGAAACCCCCGCTCGGAATTGCCTGTGCCTTCGCGGGCGATGGACCTCTCGTCTCTTCTGCTGGTTACTCATTTCGGGGTTTCTCGCAGTGAGAGCGCAGGGGCAGCAGCACAGTTATGTGTGGCAGGAGATTCGAGACAAGTTCGAGGCCACAAACCCAACGCTCCTGGCTGCGAGGCTGAACATCGACGAACTCAGAGCCCAAGAGATCAGTGCCCACCTCCGCCCCAATCCCGATTTCTCTCTCTCAGCGGACGGTACCCAGATCGCTCCCAGCAAGAACGTCTGGCAACCGCTCGCCGGAACGTTCGTTTCACCCGGAGTCAGTTATCTTTTCGAGCGACGCAATAAGCGCGGGCTGCGCTTTGAAGTCGCAAAGGAAGGCACTGCGATCGGCGTCGCCCAGCAATCCGATTCCGAACGCAATCTGCTCTTCAATCTGCGCAGCGCTTTTGTGGGCATCCTCCAGGCGAAAGCGGTGTTGCGCCTGGCACAGGACAACCTCGACTACTACGACAAGATTCTGAAAATCAGCAAGGACCGCTTTCAGACAGGGGATATCTCCAAGATCGATTTCGATCGACTTCAGCTACAGCGGTTGCAATACGAATCCGATCTGCAAACTGCCTTGGTAAATTTGCGCACGACAAAAATCACCCTGCTGGCTCTGCTCGACGATCGCAGCCCAGTGGACTCCTGTGACGTGGAGGGGCCATTCGATTTTCGGGAAGACCTTCTGCCCCTCGACGAATACCGCAAAGACGCTCTAAATGCCCGTCCGGACCTGCGAGCGGCAAGCCTTTCGGTGCAGCAGGCGGAGACGAATTACAAGTTAGCCGAAGCCGACGGCTCAACTGACCCTACAGTCAGCCTTTGGTTTACGCATAACGGTTCTTTCAACAACCCTGACGCCCTGAACACTCTCGGGGCAAGCGTCAGCATCCCGCTCCGCATCTTCGACAAGAACCAGGGAGAGAAGCTACGCACGACAATTGACATCAAGCGTAGCGAGAAGATGCGCCGAGGCGTTGAGACGCAAGTCTACAGCGATGTGGATTCGGCCTACGCCCTTCTCATGAGTGACATCAATCTACTGAAACCCTACAAACGCCAATATATGGAACAAGCCGTGCGCGTGCGCGACACGATTTTCTTCTCCTACCAGCATGGCGCTGCATCGCTTCTGGATTTCCTGAACGCAGAAAGCGAGTACCGAACGGTGCAATTGAGTTACGTGAACCTTGTTGGTTCATTTCTGACTGCAGCAGCACAGATGAACTTGTCGGTCGGTCGTGAGGTCATTCAATGAACACCTCTTCATGTCGGATTATTCCTGCGGGACTGTGCCTGTTTGCGAGCCTACTGACTCTCGCGTGCAGCAGCAGCAAGGCGGACCCGCGCGCTGAAGCGCCACCCAAAGCTGTGGTTGAAGCCGACCTCGATGCCAGCAACTTCAAGGTCAACCATCCTGAACGATTCCCCCTGACAATCGCCGTCGAGCATAATGCACCTTTCGCGCTCAATGTGACCGGAGTAGTTCAGCCCGACATCGTGCGTGCTGTTCCGGTTGTCTCTCTCGCGTCAGGACGCGTCGTTGAGATTAAAGCAAGGCTCGGCGATGCTGTGAAGAAAGGTCAACTCTTGCTGCGTGTTCGGAGCAATGATGTTTCCGGCGCCTATCAGATCTATTTGAAGGCCGAAAACGATGAGCGTCTAGCTCGTACACAACTGGAGCGGGCTAAGATTCTTTACGAAAAAGGTGCCATCGCCAGAAGCGCCCTTGAGCAGGCCGAAGCAGCAGAGGCGGATATCAAAGCCGACCTCAACGCTGCGACTGAACAGTTGCGCCTTCTCGGGATCGATAAACAGCATCCTTCCGGCGTCGTTGACATCGTCGCACCGATCTCCGGCGTCATCACCGATCAGCAGGTTACGAATTCGTCTGGCGTTCAGGGTTTATCAGGTCCGAATCCGTTCACGATTGCGGACCTTTCTTACGTCTGGATCGTCTGCGATGTCTACGAAAACGATCTCGATGCAGTCCACGTTGGGGAATACGCAGATATCCACCTCAATGCCTATCCCAATCAGCCCCTTAAAGGACGCATCGACAACATTCTGCCCGTCCTCGATCCAACCATCCGAACGGCCAAGGTCCGAATAGAGGTTAAGAATCCTGGAATGCTCCGCATCGGCATGTTTGCCAGCGCAACTTTTTACGGGAAACAACTTGAAATGCATTCGGCCCTTCCCGCCGGTGCAGTACTGCACCTGCACGACCGCGAGTGGGTTTACACGCCGCTCGGGGATGGCCATTTCAAGCGCGCGGAAGTAGTCACGGGAAACATGCTGCCTAACAACCAACAAGAAATCGTGTCAGGGATCAAGCCCGGCGACCGGGTAGTGTCCAACGCACTAGATCTGCAGAACACGGTGGAGCAATAGGTGATTCGGCGCATCGTCGATTTCGCCCTCGGTAACCGCCTGCTGGTCCTCGGCCTGGCATTTGTGTTGTTTGTCTGGGGAATCATTTCGTTCCGCAATCTTCCGATCGAGGCATACCCCGACGTCGCGGACAACTACGTCGAGATCATTACGCAGTGGCCCGGAATTTCGGCAGAGCAAATCGAGCAACAGGTCACGATCCCGCTCGAAACAGCCATGAACGGTATCCCTGGGGTCGTGCATCTCAGGTCATTTTCACTATTCGGTCTCTCCGACCTGAAGTTGATCTTCGAAGATGGGACCGACAATGCTTGGAACCGCGAGCGCGTCCTCGAACGCCTGAATCAGGTGACTCTTCCGCCAGGTGTCGCCCCGCAGATGGGCACCGACTGGAGCCCCGTCGGCCAGATTTACTTCTTCACTCTGCATAGCACGAATCCGAAGTATGACCCAATGGAGTTAAAGTCTATTGAAGACTGGGTCGTCGAGAAAAATCTCAAGTCGGTTCCCGACATTGTGGACGTCGCGAGTTTTGGTGGCCCTACACGCGAATATCAGGTTCGTGTTGATCCCAACAGGCTCGTCGCCTATGGTCTAAGTCTTGCGCAGATCGAGCAGCAACTTACGAATAACAATGCCAACGCGGGCGGAAGCTTCATCCAGGAGGGATTACAGCAGATCAATGTGCGCGAGGTTGGCCTCGTCGACCGTGTTCACGACATCGAACAGACCGTCATCTTCACCAAGGGCGGCACGCCTCTTCGCGTGAAGGATATTGCTGTTGTTTCGCAGGGACCCAAGATCAGGCTTGGCCAGTTCGCCCGCGCAATTCACCGCGAAAACGGCAAGGTCATCGACAACGACGATGTGGTCTCAGGCATTGTTCTGCTGCGCAAAGGTGCTACGGCCGATCCTGCTCTTAGAGCCCTTCACGAAGGAATCCAGGAGATGAACGATCACATCCTTCCCCCAGGAGTGAAAATCGTCCCCTTCATCGACCGCAGTGATCTCGTTCACTTCACCAGTCACACTGTGCTCCACAACCTGAGTGAAGGAATGATCCTTGTTTCGGTCATTCTGTTCCTCTTCCTCGGCAATGTCCGCGGAGCCATTATCGTCGCCGCGACGATTCCGTTCTCTTTACTGTTTGCCTCGATCTGCCTGGATCTGAAGCAGGTTCCTGCCAATCTACTTTCTCTTGGAGCTCTGGATTTTGGCATGGTCGTTGACGGTGCTGTGGTAATGATCGAAAACATCGTCCGCCACATGACCGTTAAGCACGACACCGAGACCCCGGTTGAACGCATCAGCGATGCCGCACACGAAGTGCAACGCCCTGTCTTCTACGCCATCGGCATCATCATTACGGCCTACCTGCCTATCTTTACTTTGCAGCGCGTCGAGGGTCGCTTATTTCAGCCCATGGCATGGACGGTCGCCTTCGCATTGCTCGGCGCGCTGATCTTTTCGATGTTGATTGCCCCTGTCCTCGCCAGCTTCGCCTTCGCCAAGGGTGCAAAGGAATGGCATAACCCGGTCATGGCGTTTCTCACTGACCGCTACCGAGACGCCGTTCGCTGGGCGATTCGTCATCGCATTATCACGGTTAGCGTAGCCGGGTGCGCGATCCTGCTCGGAAATATTGTTGCGTTCAGCGGCATCATTGGGTCCGAATTTCTGCCCCATCTCGATGAAGGCGCTCTGTGGGTCCGCGGCACCCTCGCTCCCAGCACTGGCCCCGACGAGGGAATCCGAGTAGCCAACCAAGCACGCATCGTTCTCTGCTCGTTCCCCGAAGTTCCGCAATGCACGAGTCAAGTCGGTCGTCCGGATGACGGCACGGATACCACAGGCTTCTTCAATACCGAGTATTTTGTCGACCTGAAACCGAAAGAGGAGTGGCGGCCGATTTTCCACGAAGATAAAGATCAGCTTATCGCAGCCATGCAGCGGGAACTCGACAAAATTCCCGGTGCCGTTTGGGGATTCTCTCAGCCGATTGAAGACAACATGGAAGAGGCCGTCAGCGGAGTGAAAGGCGAACTAGCCACTAAGATCTATGGCGATGATTTGAAGACTCTGGAGGCCAAAGCGGATGAGATCGTCGCGGTTATGCGTCGAATTCCAGGAATCGAAGATCTGGGCGTTTTTCGCGTTCTGGGCCAGCCTAACTTGAACGTAACTGTAGATCGGGGCGCGGCTGCACGTTACCAGATCAATGTCGCGGATGTGCAAGACGCAATTCAAACCGCAGTCGGCGGCAACGCGCTCACGCAAGTTCTCCAGGGTGAAGCGCGATATGACCTCGTCCTGCGTTATCTCCCCCAATACAGGGACACCAAGGAAGCAATCGAAAGGATTCGACTGTTATCTACCACCGGAGAACGTGTTTCTCTCGCGCAGCTTTGCAAGATTCAGGTGGCGGACGGTGGTTCGGAGATCTATCGAGAGGGCAACCAGCGTTACATCGCGATCAAGTACAGCGTGCGCGGTCGTGATCTTGGCAGTGCCGTAGAAGAGGCGATCAACAAGGTGACTCGACGGCTGAAGCTGCCCACCGGCTATCACCTCAAATGGGAGGGAGAATACGCCAGCCAGAAGCGGGCCAACGCGCGGCTGCTCATCGTGTTGCCGATTACCATCTTCATCATCTTCGTCATTCTTTACACGATGTTCAAATCGTTCAAGTGGTCGATGCTGATCATGGCCAACGTCGCAATCGCGCCCATCGGCGGTGTGCTTGCCCTCTTGATGACTGGGACGAACTTCAGCGTTTCCTCGGGGGTCGGCTTTCTGGCACTCTTTGGCGTCTCGGTACAGACGGGTGTCATCATGCTCGAATACATCAACCAGCTGCGGGTGCGGCGCTATTCCGTCGAAGACGCCGCGGTCGAGGGCGCTGTCTTGAGGTTACGCCCGATTATGATGACCATGCTCGTTGCGACTCTGGGGTTGTTGCCCGCGGCTCTCTCGCACGCAATCGGATCGGATTCTCAGCGTCCTTTTGCAATTGTTATTGTCGGTGGTCTGATCGCAGCACTGGTGATGAGTATCTTCTTGCTACCGACGCTTTATGTGTGGATTGCCGGCGACCACGATGTGCTGCCTGCGGCTGATGGAGAGTTTGCAGAGGGAGAACATATCGACTGAAGATCCAATCGCACGGGGAAATCGAAATCAGTCTTCTGTCGATCCTTCCTGCATTCCCTGAGTCCCCGTTTCTGCAGTCTTATCCCAGCAGCAACCTTTAGCTACCAGATTGGTAACGGGAAAGTCGGCTTGTGGGAACTGATCTCCGCACTTGGCATCGATTCTGGGCGGATTACGGGCTAACAGGAAGTAATCCCATAACGGGTAAGGCTAGGCTGAGAAAGGCGTCTGGATGGTTTACGTAACCAGGCCATTACACTCATTGAGAATTGGCCGGGCAGGGGGTCAATGAGTGCTATGGCGATTTTTCACCAATTAGCTTCGGGAAGCCAGCGAATCAAGCGATTCCCGTACCTGTGACAAAAGTCATCGGCCCCGCTCTTCCTCTTCTATCCTCCAAAAAGCGGCCTGGGAACGGATCGCTCCGAAGTGTAGCGTAGGCCGCGCGCAGGTTGATCATGGGCTCCCGACCGCTAAGGGCGTTCTTTCATTCCGTCTGCGTCGCAATCTCACTGTTCATCGCCGCCTGTTTTTCTTTTCCGGCGCAGAATCCCCCCGCTATGGATATGTCTTCCGGTCACCAGATGCAGCAAGCTCGGCCCGCCAGCCGACACAGCGGCGGGCGATTGCGCCGCCGACCGAGGCCAGCGCCGCCTTCCTCTTTAAGGCTGCGTCTCACTGTGATCCCGCGCGCAGGGGGACACCGACCTTCGGCGGCAAAGCCACCGTTGGCCGGGGGGCGCCGCCGGCACAACCACCATTCCTGATCGTGGCTACGTTGCTGTAACTGTTGATACCGCTGTAAGTGGCTGGAACTTGATCGAGTCCGATGCTCGCGTCATTGATGGTATTGGAAGTCACCGTAATGGCATTGCAATTGAACTCAACGCCGATAACCGAATGCGTGATGGTGTTGTTCTTGTAGGTATCGTTGGCCTCTTCGGCGTAGATTCCTCCATGCCCCGCGTTCGCGATTCTGTTGGACTGAACGGTCGCGCCAACGCCGCCGTAGGCGTACGAGACAATCCCCCAATAGCCTGAGTTGGTCACCGTATTGTCGGTAATGGTAGCAGCCGCGCTAAAAACGATTCCATTGATGGAACCGTCAATGACATTCCCAGTTATGCTGCCCGACGAACCCGCATACACGCCTGCCCCTAGAGATGCCATGTAATTGTTCTTCACCGTACCCTGGACTGCCCCAACGGTCGCCACCGAGAGGTCCTCGATGCTATTCTCGAAACTGCTGTTTTGGATCGTGACGACCGAGCCTCCAGAGGCCTCAACCCAGGCACCCGTTCCGCTATTGCAACCAATGGTTTGCAGGTTGCGGACCGTAGCCTGGTTGACCGTGCCCGAAGCATTTTCATAGAAAATCTCCGCCTGAGTGCGCCTCCCATTCCTTCAGCACCAGCCGATCTGGAACTCATCGCACAACTGAAGAGCAAGTTACAGTACGCGGAGCTGAGGATTCGTGTGCTGGAAGAGCGACTGCGGCTGATGCGGATCGAGAAGTATGGTGCGGTCGGAGAAAAACTCTCGCAGGCGCAAATGGAATTGTTCGAGCTTGAGCCTGTCGTCAGTGAAATGACCGAGCAGGCGGGGAGTGAGCAGGCGCCAGTGGTTCGCTCGACGAAGAAGTCGGCCAAGCATCCAGGCCGCCAGGAGTTGCCGGCGAATCTTCCTCGCGTTGAGCGGATTCTGCCCTGCGCATTAGATCAGCGCGTGTGCAAACGCTGCGGCAAAGAGACAGTGGTGATCGGCTACGAGGAGAGTTCCCAGCTGGACGTGGAACCGGCGAAGTACTTCGTACTGGTCACGAAACGAGAGGAGCGGGCTTGCCGGTCGTGCGAGGAACTCGGAGTGGTCTCGGCGCCACTGCCACCACGGATCATCGAGAAATGCCTGGCGAGCGACCGCATCGTCATTGACACGATCGTCGGCAAGTATTGCAACCACACACCGCTGCATCGGCAGAGCATGATTCTGGAAAGGGACCTCGGCTTGGAAATCAGTCGCGCAACGCTGGACGGCTGGGTCCTCAAAGTCGGCGAGTTGCTGATCCCGATGGTCGCGGCGATGAGGCGAGAGTTGATCAGTGGAAGTTACATTCAGGCGGATGAAACCCCAGTCGATGTGCAGACACGCGAGGGCCGAGGTAGGAATCACCAAGCGTACCTCTGGCAATACAGTCGCCCCGGAGGAACTGTGGTGTTCGACTTCCGCTTGGGTCGCGGACGCGATGGGCCGAAGCAGTTCCTGGGGCAGTTCGAAGGCATTCTCCAAACTGACGGCTATGCAGCGTATGACCAAATCGGTGGGCCGAGAATGGTACATGCCGCTTGTTGGTCTCATGCAAGAAGACAGTTTTTCGAAGCGGTGCAGCTAAATCCACGAGATCCGGTTGCAACCCCGATTGTGGCTCAGATGGACGAACTGTTTGCCGTCGATGCAGAAGCTCGCCGCAAAACACTGACTACTGCGGCACGCCATATCCGGCGTCAGGAAACAGCGAGACTTCTTCTCGATGATATCCGCAGCAAAATCGAGGCAGCGCAGTCCGCTGCTTTACCTTCCAGCGCACTTAGCAAGGCCTGCCGGTACGCGCTCGCACTATGGAAGAAACTCACCCGTTTCTTGGAGTATCCCGAACTAGAGCTAAGTACTAACTTGGCGGAGAACTCCATGCGTCCGGTAGCTCTTGGTCGAAAGAATTGGTTGCACATCGGCAGCCCACAAGCGGGACCGAAGGTTGCGGCGATTCTCTCGGTTGTGGAAAGCTGCCGCAGGTTGAAACTCCCAGTGCGCGACTATTTGGCCGCGGTTCTCCCCGGGTTTGCCGATCTCCCGATCCGGCGCCTCCCAGATCTTACGCCCGCTGCGTGGGTCTCCCGGCATTCATAGACGTAACCGAGGTGGGTGTAGCGTGAAGGTGATTTTGCGGCGCATGAGCGAACGCCATCTGTTCAACGCGGACTCGTTCCACGGATGTTCCCAACAGTTATCACGGACACACTCTGCTGGTGCCTGTTACCCCACATTGCAATCCGGAACCACAGCGAATCGCCGTGCTGCATCCCATCCCTTTTGACTGACACTTGCCCGCCACTCCGGAGCGAGTGAGACCTACTTTGGGGGCTGCCAGTCCCGTTGTAGGAAACCGACGGCGTGCTGTTTATGTTGCCGGTGTAATGGGGCTGAATGCCACTTTGACGGTGCAACTGGCATTTCAGGCCAGCGTCGCCCGTAGTTGCTATTGGCAGGTACGATAAGAGGCTTGTACTGCCAGCCGTAGACAACACGCGATTCGCAATCTAGGTGCGCTGCCCGTAACGTTCGCTACAGCCATCACTGCGCTACGCATCGCCCGCCGGTCCCGCCGGAGCAAACTCTCGAGTCATCGACTCTGGCGGATGCTCCGCCGCCGCACGAGCGGACACTCGTAGTGTTTGCCGGCTGCCCAACCGGACACTGAGCAGACTGACTTTGCGTACACTCGATGCCAGCCGGGTCCACCGCATAAAAGCAGTCCCCAGTCAGCGTGTAGTTGGTTGTCGTTGCCGTGCCGCTCAAGGTCACGGTCTGCGGACTGTCGGACGCGTTGTCGGTAACCGAAATCGTTCCCGTAACGTTGCCCGCACTGGTCGGTGTGAAAGTCACGTTGATGGTACAGCTCGCTGCGGAGATTAGAGCCGATCCCTGGCAGTTGTCGCTCTCGGCAAAGTTCGTGGTTGCAGTGATGCTCGTAATGTTTAGCGCAGTTGTGCCGTAATTGGTCAGCGTCACGGACAGCGCGGAGCTGGCGGTGCCTACAAGCTGGCTGCCCCCGAAAGTTAAGCTGGTCGCTGACAAGGTAGCGTTCGGGCCCGAAGTTAGCCCCACGCCGCTGAGGGAGATCGCATGTGGACTGCCCCGAGTGTTGTCGGTGATGGTTGTCTGGGCACTGCTGGGGCCGAAATGACTGGGCGCGAAAATGGTAGTGATGGCGCAGTTTGCTCCCGCAGCGATGCTCGTCCCGCAGGTATTGTTCTGGCTGAAATCCGAGGCATTGTTTCCATTCAGCGCGATGCTGCTGATCACTACTGCTGCTGTGCCGGTATTCGTGACCGTTTCCGGCTGTGCGCCGCTCACAGTACCGACCAGTTGCGGGGCATAAGTCAGGCTCGGGGCGGAGAGAGCAATAGTATCCGGCTCCAGAAGGATGGAGACGGTATAGGGCTGTGAGGCTGAGTGACTGGCAGAGTCCGTGACCTTGACCGTGAAGGCCTGGCTCTGCACCGCCGTATCGGGTGTGCCGGAGATCGTGTCCGTATTCGTCGTGCTGTTGCCGAGTGCAACATTGTGAGGCAGAGCACCGGCGCTCACCGTCCAGGCGAAAGGAGCAACGCCGCCACTTGCCTGGATGGTTTGGCTGTACGGCGTTTCCGACGTGCCGTTGGGCACTGAGGCTGTAATAATCGCCAGCCGTTGAACAGATTGCTGGGATGACCCGCCACCACATCTGGAGAGCAAGGCAACGGAAATAAGGCACGAAAGAACGACCGTTAGGCGCATTACGGATTTCATGAATCCTCCTTAGAGCCTGCACCATGTCTCGCTTCGAACTATCTGCCCAGCAATTGCAGGCCGGGAATGTGATACCGATTGGTTCGCCGTAACTGAGATGTCCGTTCCGTTCCGCTTGGTACGTAGCGAGGCGCGGAATTTTGTGCCGCGGCCGCATCTACCAGGCTGTAGTCGCAGCCGTCGACGCCGGGATGGTTCTCATCGCACGGAATCAGCAGGACTGCGTGTTGGAGACCACTGGGAGGGTTACCGCGGGCAGCGATCTCGCCTCGATCATTGATGAAGACGGCGCTTACCAGTGTTACGCCGGAGCCCGGTCGAACCAGACTCTGCAAGTCGACCAATGGGCCGTCGTCCTCCCACAAGAACGCATGGTCATCGAAATTGCAATCTGCCGAAGCGGTGCCTACGATTTGACCCCTGGAATTGATCGAGTTCGCCCCACTGCAGGTCTCACCGCCAAAGGCCCCGAGATCGGCCATCACTCCGTTTTTCCAGAGAAACGGATGCCATTCAGTATCTGAAGGATTGGTGGCACTGCCTACGATCTCGCCGGCATCGTTGATCCAGTTTGCGCTGGAGCTACTTCCCCCCACGGTACCGAGGTCCATCAGCGACGGGCTGTGGTGCTGGTCCCAAAGGAACGCATGGCCCGCTTGATCCCCTGTCGTGTTCGAGACGCCAACGACCTGGCCGCTATTGTTCATCCCGTTTGGTTGACCGAAGGTACCGCCGAGAGTGCCAATGTCCACCATTTTGCCGTTTTCCCAAAAGAACGGATCCAGGGTTGGAACGCCCGTCGAGGAGTTGGCTGTGAAGCTGGTGAAGGACTCGCCCGCAATCTGTCCGCGCCGATTCACAAAACTAGCCGAGCTGTCGGGCCCGCCCAGGGTGCCCAGATCCTTCATACGCCCGGCTTCCGTCCAGCGAAACGCGTGCGATTGAGTTGCGGCTGGGACAAAGAGGTAAGTTAGAGCGAACGCGTTCGCGAATGGATCGGACATCGTATTGAGCGCGGCTCCCGCCACCTGCCCGCGGTCATTAGTCGCATTAGCGACGCTCTGATTTCCACCCAGCGTGCCAAGATTGACGATCCCATCTTTCCAAAGGACGGCGATAGTCTCATAGTTTCCTGTGAGTGGATCGATCTGGCCGTTCTCGGAAACGCCAACAGTCTCCCCGCGCGCATTGATTGCATAGGCGAAGCTGCTATACCCGGGAATCAATGCGCCCAGGTCGGTCAGGACACCACCCTGCCATACATAGGCGTCGGAGACGAAACAGTCCTGGTAGCCGAAGCAATCTGGGGCGAATGGATCGGGGATCGAAGTATCGGCCCCGCCCACCGCCGCCCCTCGGTCGTTAATGATGCTCTCGGGCGGGTCCGATTCGTTGTAGCTCGCGGGCCCGCCGAACGTGCCGGGGTCAATGAGCTGGTAGTGATGGTGTTTGTGGTGGTGATCCTGTTTGTCCTGCGCGGCCAGCTGAACTGGAGCCACGACCGCAAACGACAGAGCCAGAGCGATGACCGATTTGGAATTCACTTTCTTCTCCTTGTCATTCGTCGAACTATTACCCGCGGGTGCATTGAAAACTGAAAATCACAGTCAACGCAGACGACACTCTCTACCGCGACGCGGCGACTCCTAACACCGCGGTAAACTGACCATTTCCGTTCCCGTACGTTCCGAACTGTCTGAGGTAGTTTCCGTTGCCATCAAACACCAGGACGCGATAGCCGGAGTAATCAGTGACATAGACGTTCCTGCTGACGTCAATAGAAATTGCGCCCGGCGGACCGGCGAACTGTCCGGCCCCATTTCCCACGCTACCGAACTGGCTGAGGTAGTTGCCTTGCCCGTCAAACTTCTGCACCCGACCGTTGCCACTGTCGACGGCGTACATATTTCCAACCGCATCAAAGGCAATTCCCGCCGGCGACGAATACTGACTGCTGTGGCTGAAGGTGGAGCCGATGGAGGTCACATAATTCCCATTACTATCGAACTTCAGAATCGTGTTGGGCATGGCAGAGACAACATTGGTCGCCACATAGATGTTCCCCTGAGCGTCTATTGCGATATTGTCTGGGACCTCAGTCTGGGCGGTTGCCATTGGGCAGTTATTGACACCGGGGCCCATGCAAACTATTTTTTGAAACTTTCCCGAACCGTCGTACTTCTGCATGTATTGAAAGTCTGGGCTCGTAACCCATAGGTTCCCGGACGCATCGATCGCCAACTGGCCAGCGTTGTCGAAGATGCCTGGGCCTGTTCCGCCGCCGGCGACTCCACATTTGCCGATTTGTAGAAGGAAGTTGCCTTTGCTGTCGAACTTGTCGACGCTGCAGTTCAAGTTGCCATCCCTCACATAGACATTCCCCTGGGCATCGGTGGCGATGCCCTCTGGGAGGGCGAAGGCATAGCCAAACTGGCTCAAATAGTTGCCGCTAGTGTCGAAGACCTCCACGCGGGCGCTGTTGGCGTCCAGCACATAAACGACGGGATCCTTGGTGGGTGTCGTTTCGTTGCCTGCGCATCCCACTAATCCAAGAGTCGCGATCAGCAAGATGACGTAACTTGAAATCCTAGTATTCATGGCGTATCCCCTTTTCCGAGATCTTCTCTTCGGAGCTTTCTCGTGTCCGTTCGCCGAACGATCTGCTCGGGCAGTCGGCCCTGGATGTCATACCGATTGGTCCCCAGAGGCGCCGGGGTCCTTCCGCACGACTGCCTAGCTATCCGTCGCGTTCTCCCAGCTCCACGCAATCCCGTCTACCTAACTCATGCGCGGAAGCGAGGGCAAATCGATCACCCGAAGCCACTTTTTCTCACAGAGCAAGGAATAGCGAACGGGCAGCTGTAGGGCGGGATATAATTCGACCACTCAGCAAGTCCCGCATTATCAGCACATGGGCGTGTCAGCCACTCACGAGGTTTCGCGACTCCTGGCCGAATGGGCGAACGGCAACAAACAAGCCCTCGATGACCTCACGCCGCTCGTGTACCGGGAGCTCCGCCAACTTGCCGCGAGCTATCTACGCAAGGAAAACCCAGGGCACACCCTGCAACCAACTGCGCTCGTGCATGAGGCCTATCTTCGGCTTGTGGACCAAAAAAGCCCTGACTGGCAGGGACGGTCGCACTTCTTCGGGGTAGCAGCGCGGCTGATGCGTCAGATCCTTGTGGACCACGCCCGCAAGAGGCAAGCCGGCAAACGGGCGGGGCGCAGAGTGTCACTGGAGGACGTGGTGAGCTTTCAGCCCGAGCGAAGCCGGGACCTCGTGGCTCTCGACAGCGGTCTCAAGGCGCTCGAAGAGCTCGATCCACGGAAATGCAGGGCCGTCGAACTCCGTTATTTCGCTGGGCTCTCCATGGATGAGATCGCCCAAACGTTGGCCGTGTCTGCCGTCACCGTCCGCCGTGACTTGAGGATGGCGGAAGCGTGGCTTCTCCACGAAATGCAGAGTGGATAGGTGCCAGTTGAATCCCGAACGCTGGGCACAAATCGAAGAGTTGTTCCATCGTGCCGCGGAGAGCGATCCCACAGAGCGCAGCGGCCTGCTAGATGAGGCTTGCAGCAATGATCCGGCGCTGCGTCGAGAAGTAGAAGTATTGCTTTCTTGCGACGGAAGAGCGGGCGATTACGTGCAAGTCGCGGTGCGCTCCGAACTTGATGCAGTCGGGTTTCCTTTGGTCGGCCAGACCATCTCTCATTACCGCATCCTGGATGGCATCGGTGGAGGAGGTATGGGACTGGTGTACCGAGCGGAGGACATCAAGTTAGGCCGCCTGGTGGCACTCAAATTCCTGCCCGAAGAATCGGCAAAAGATCCTGCAGCGCTGGCACGTTTTGAACGAGAGGCGCGTTCGGCATCTGCTCTAGAACATCCCAACATCTGCCCGATTTACGAATTCGGAGAGCACGGGGGCAAGCCTTTTCTTGTAATGCAGCTGTTGGAAGGGCAGACCCTGCGGGAACTGCTAGAGAGCATGAGACTCGAAGGGTCGAAGTCGCTTTCAATTACGACGTCAGCGAACCGACATACGCTGCCCATCGGACAGGTAATTGACCTTGCGATTCAAATAGCGGACGGATTGGATGCCGCGCACAAGAAGAGCATCATCCATCGCGATATAAAGCCTGCAAATATTTTTGTGACCAGCCAAGGCCAAGCCAAGATTCTGGATTTTGGGTTGGCGAAACTTGCTCATGGTGCAACCGAGGAAGCTTACGACCCGAAGCATGAAAGTGGCGACGGAAACGCCAACCGAGCAACCCAGGAAGTCGCACTGCCCGCGACACCCGATCCCTTCCTCAGCCGAACTGGCGTGGCAATGGGGACGGCGGGTTATATGTCTCCAGAACAAGCGCGTGGCGAAAGATTAGACGCGCGAACCGATCTGTTTTCCTTTGGCCTCGTGCTTTATGAAATGGCGACCGGACATCGCGCATTTGAAGGGGACACCGGGCCGGCGCTCCATAATGCCATCCTCACGCAAACACCTGTGCCAGCGCGGCAATTGAACCCCAAACTTCCAGCGAAACTAGTGAAGATCATCACCAAGGCGCTCGAAAAGAATCGCGACGCGCGTTACCAGAGTGCGCCGGAAGTGCGTTCCGACCTGGAGACTTTGAAACATGAGATGGCGCCAAGAAGCCCGCTCCGCTGGTTCGTCATGGTCGGTGCGCCCGTTTTCGCCCTGCTGGTTCTGACGGCGGTTTGGTTTGAGAGACGGCAGCCGCCGTCCAACGCAGTTCCGCCAAACATCAAGTTTCGCCAACTCACCAGCAACTCCTCAGAGAATCCTGTCAGCAGCGGGGCGATTTCGCCCAACGGCAAATACCTCGCGTATGTTGACACGCAAGGAATGCACGTCAAAGAGATCGAAACCGGAACCACGCAAGCTATTCCCCAGCCGCCTGATGTAAAGAGAGATAGTCTGAACTGGGAAATCACCGATCTTGCCTGGTTTCCGGATAATACGCGTTTTCTTGCGAATTCCCATCCATTAAACGAGAGCGTAGACGCTTGGTCATCGCGAACTTCTGACATTTGGATTTTCTCGAGGTTGAACGCAGCGCCACGTAAGCTTCGCGAACATGCCATCGCATGGTCGGTTTCTCCAGATGGCGCTCTGATTTCGTTCAGTACAAACTTCGGAAAACTTGGCGAACGCGATATCTGGCTGATGGACTCCAACGGCGAGCAAGCTCGCAAGCTCATTGATACCGATGAGAATAGGTCGATTAACATATTTCTTTGGTCGCCGGACAGCCAACGCGCACTCTACATCAAGACAGATTCTTCAGGCGACAGTTTCTTGAGCCGCAATGTACATGGTGGGCCGCCGGTTACTGTTCTTAGCTCTCCCGAAATGCCGAAAAATCTTCGAGGCGATTTTTCCTGGTTGCCCGACGGTCGTCTGATCTACCAAGTTGCGGAAACTAGTTCTGGTACCGCTTCAACCGAAGACGTCTGCAATTTTTGGGCGATGCGGCTGGACCTGCACACCGGCAAGGTTATCGAGAAACCCAGGCGGCTGACAAACTGGACAGGATTCTGCGTGTACAACCAGGTGAACGCAACCGCCGATGGCAAGCGGCTGGCGTTCTTGAGCGCCGGGGCGAATCACGGCACCGTATACGTGGCTGACCTTGAAGCGAGTGGAAGGCGCTTACGAGAACCCCGACATTTCATTTTGGATGAAAGTAATAACTACGCACAGGACTGGACGAACGATAGCAAGAGCATTGTTTTCACCTCCGATCGCACAGGGCAGTTCGCGATTTACAAGCAGTCGCTCGACGATGACACGCCGGAACTCATTTCCACTGGAGCCGGTAGCTTTCGCGATACGCCTGTAACTCCCGATGGCAAGTGGCTCTTCGGTATTCCCTGGAAACCCGGGGACACAAAAGAACCAGATCGGCTCATGCGGATTCCTCTCAAAGGGGGACAGCCGGAGGTGGTAACTACGATTTTGGGGGGTGGGATTCAGTGTTCTAGACCACCATCCAGCACCTGCGTGCTGGGTGAGCGGACCGAAGATGGCAAGCACGTGACTCTTACGGCGATAGATCCTCTCCAAGGTCGAGGCCGGGAGCTTACCCGGTTTGAGCGCGAGGGGGAATTTTCATTTTTCGATGTCTCTCCCGACGGTACACGGCTGGCTGTGAGCAGTAACCCGCAGGGGCCCATCCACATCCTCTCCCTGCGCGGGCAGGCGGAACACGTAATCCCTGCAAAATTCAATCGCTTGATGGGCGACATCTTTTGGGCCGCGGATGGCATGGGGCTGTATGTTACTGATGAAGCGAAGCGCAACACAGTTCTCTCGTACCTGGAACTGAACGGCCGCACACACGTTCTATGGCAGAATCGCGGTGGCGGTGGGATGTGGGCAAGGCCATCACCTGACGGCCGTCATCTCGCAATCGTGAACTGGAGTAGTAACAACAACTTTTGGATGATGGAAAACTTCTGATTTGGTCTCGCAAGAAATATGGGCAGGGCTCGCTTTCGTACTCAGAACTGCAGTTGCGCCTTCAGCTGAATCATCCTTGGAGCCGCATCACCTCCTAGGCCGGAGCCCAGGATGCCAGTAGGTGGTTGCGCGAGGTAAAAGATCTGACCGAACGTTACGTCGGTCCAGTTGTCCGGAAATCCAAAATTGGGATGATTGAAAAGATTGAAAAGCTGAAACCCGATCCCAAACGTGGCATTTTCCCAGCCTGGGACTTTCGTGCTTTTCATTATGCCGAAGTCAGTGTTGAAGTAACCGGGCCCTCGGAAACGGTTTCTACCCTGCGAGAACGACACAGCAGGACCGCTGCACGGACCGGATGGGCCCGGCAAGGTCCCGGTGTTGAATCCTGTTTCGCAGGTTGCCTGTATGAAGAGCGCATTGGGATTGGGCACTGTAGTTCCATTCATCACGGAAAACTGTGGGGGCAGGCAAGGGTGTACCGGCCGAGTAAACGCAGCCCCTTCGCCGCAGGAAGAAGCGGCAGGCAGAGGTCCGACAGGAACAGCGTAGATCTGTCCGTAATAGTTGTTTTGCGCAAGACTGCCAGACTCAGCACGGTCGAATACCGTGTAGGGAAACCCAGTGCGGGCAAAAATCGTTCCGGAAATCTGCCATCCCTTCACCAGGTATTCGGGACCGTGGCCGCCCAGCGCTGTTTTCACCGGCAACTCCCACACATAGTTCGCGTTCAAGGAATGGCGCACGTCGTATTCTGCTGGCCCGTAAGCGCCGCGCAGATTCGCGGGATCCTGCGGATTAATGGAACTGCCGGATGTAAACCCGAAGGATCCGCCGTTCGAGACTTCGTCGAAGGCATGGCTGTACGTGTAATTCACCTGAACCAGCCCGTTACCCAAACGCGTGAACTGGTGTCGGAACGAAGCCACCATACCGTTGTAATTGGAGATTGCATCAGAGCGGTACTGGTTGACTTGGCTGAAACGAGGATCGCTGCATGGTGGAACAGGCGCACTAATACAGGGTCCGGGAGGAAGCGAACCGAAGCCGAACGCATTCGCGCTCGGGTTCGTGTACGCCTCGTGAATGCCATGGTGCCCAAAATAACCGACACTTGCCGAAGTGTGAGCCCCGAGCGCTTGTTGCCACTCCAGGCTCCACCTTTGGTATTGCGGCAAATGCAGTGTTCTCTCGGAAGTTGTCAGACCCGGTGGAGCGAAGTTCGGGACGCTGGCTTTCATTTGAGCCAATGTGCTCCCTGCTGCGAAGCCGTTGACAAAGGCGGTATTAGACGCAGAGGTGACTTGGAACAGGTTGTTGGTTTCGTTCGGAGCGAGGTTGCCGGAAAACGCGTTAAACACGTTGAAGTTCGGTGCGTTGATGTAAAAGGATTCGGACAACCCCGCTCGCAACGGATCGTAAAAGACGCCCACGCCTCCGCGCAGCACGCTGTTGTGAGAAACCCCAAAGGGTTGCCAGGCAAAGCTGACGCGCGGTGACCACAGGATATTGTCGAGACCGAGCAGAGCATGGTCCTGATTGCTGAGGATCGCCTGGTTGTACGGCTGGCCAGGATCATGGCTCATTGATTCGAACGGAACTCTGGGCCTGGAGAAGCAATGGCTCTCACAAAGAGGATTGGAGTAATGTTCCGCGCGAAGTGCGAAGGTGAGTGTCAGATCGGGGGACGCATGCCATTCATCCTGTCCGTAGGCTGCAAAGTTTACGAACGAAGCCGAAATTGCGGATCGCGAGGTGAATGACTGCGTCAGCGAGGTGAAATCGGTAGACGCCGTAACCGGATCCATACCGCCTTGATAAAAAGCATCGAGTGTTTGTGGACTCAGGGTTCCCAGTGAGTTTCCTGTATTGGGCGGTATGTGCCAAGAGATTCGGGCGAAGTTCACGCCAAATCCCCATTTCTGCTTGCCCCAGGTTTTCACTACATCATCGGAAGCTTGATATTGTTTGCAATCACAACCGTAAGGGCCAATCCCGCTTGTTCCGACACCATTGAACGTGCCCGGAACATTGAAATTCAAGGCCCTGGGGAGTGCAGCGAGAGCTTGTGCGGGATGACTTGTTTGCCAAAAGAAAGAATGATCTGACCCTGCTACCAGAAACTGGTTTGCCGCCGTTGGACCAAAGGTATGCGTCTCCACCAATTGCCCTTGCCACAATGAAACATCGTAATCGCCGTCAAACGCCGCACTGATGGGATCGCTGTAAAACGCGCCCCGGCCCTGCTCTCCTTGTATGCGCAAAAAAATGCGATCGCTATTGGTCGGGATCCAGTCCAACCGCCCAGATGTGAGCGCATCCTGATTGGGACGGCCGCGGGTTGTGATGAAATGCCGGGCGCATGGGAGGTCAACCCCGAGTTGGCCTTGACCAGACTTCGGGCCGATGAACCCAGTGCAACCGGTCGGGTCGCCAACCGGGTCGAGTCCACCGGGGACGGCGGATGCTGCTCCCGGAGTCGCGTTGTACAGATTGAAGATCTGGTGATAAAAAGCATCCGAAGCCGATGCTGAACCGAACCTGGAGTCGATATTGGCGATGGTTGCAGACTCAAAATCCGCGCTTGGCATCGCGACTGTGAAAATCTGCGGAATGAGTAGTCGCAGGCACTCGCTGTCGATGAAGAAGAATAATCTGTCCTTCTTGATGGGTCCTCCGAATGAGCCAGCCCACTGATTTGCGATAGAGAACGGGCGTGGAACAAGGAGTGCGTTGCTCAACCAATCGTTGGCATTGAACACGCGGCCGTTCCAATAATATTGCGCGTTCCCGTGAAAGCCATTGCTGCCAGACTTGGTCATGTAGTTTATGTTGCCGCCTGCCGCGCCCCCAAACTGTGCCGAGTAACCGGTGCTGATAACCGTTGCTTCCTGAATCTGATTCTGCCCCAAGACAAGCCCGAGGGACCCGCCTGCAACGAAGTTCTGAGCATTGTCTGTAATGCTCATGCCGTCTATGGTGTAGCTGTAAGAAGAGCCGGGCATCCCCAGAATCGAAAAATTGGGGACACCTGCCTGAATGCCGCCCGTGGCCTGGCTATCGGTATTCATGATCACCCCAGGAGCCGTTTGCACGATGTAAGTAAGATCGTTGCCGGGATTCGGCACCTCAGAAATCTGCTTCTGATTCATCGTCGTGGAGACGTCGCCATTCTCCGCTTGGATGAGTGGCGCCTCCGTCGTCACCGTCACCGTGGTTATCGCTTTCGCGACCTGCAGTGTAACATTCACGGACACCGGAGGCCCCAGCAGAACATTCACCGCCCGGCTCTCCATTCGAAAACCGCCATGCGATACGGCCAACATGTATCTCGCGGGAGCTAGGAAGAAGAAGCGGTACACCCCCTCTCGATCGGTTGTCGTTGATTGGTGTGTGCCTTTGGTGTTGTCTTTGATCTCGACATCGGCATCGGGCACGACCGCGCCGCTCGGATCGGTCACAACGCCGGCAAGTCCACCACTGGTCGTGGTCTGGGCGATCGAGAGGTTCGAGATCGGCAGCACAAGCAGGAGGCCCAGAACAACCAGGAGCAGGCGGCCAACGGTCGGGCCTGCAATTTGATCGAAGAACACCATTGACCACGAATGCTAGGCCTCTTGGTCAGCGAGGTCAATGAAACTGCTGGTATTGTCGTCTTACGGCCATCTAGACCTTTAGAGCACCACATCGTTTTGACACTTGCAGCGGGCTCAACCCGTCAACCGTGTCTTAGTCTGACGCTTACAATTCAATCGAGGGGGAACACCTAAATGGGAAACCTGTCCGCCGTGGTGCAGCAATTGAGAAAAGAACGTGAACGAGCGCAAAAGGAAGTCCATCGCATTGACGCGGCTCTCACGGCCTTGGGGAGTCTTAGCGTTAACGGCTCGAAACGTGGCAGACATACCCTGAGTGCAGCAGCCCGCAAGAAGATCAGCCTCGCGCAGAAAGCGCGATGGGCAAAACAGAAGCGCAAGTCCTAGCTGAATGCTGCGTTGAGTTCTGCCCCAGTGAGCTTGGCACCCATGAGGTGGCTGACCTTCCCAGATCAACAGCAAAACTTCAGAACGCAGCGCAGAACAGTGTAGCAGGCAGATATGACAGGAGGATTAAAACACCCACAAAGTCTAATCACTTGGAGAACTTGCCGTCATCTGAGCAAGTTTGTCGAGACTTGACTCCATTTGCTCTCTTTGGGCCGGAGGGGCACCTTCTAGAATCTTCTTAAACTGAGGCGAATATCGGGTCGCCTCAACCATTGCCTTTAGCCTTTCAACCCCAGATGGGTGATCTCCTTTCGCCCCATCCGTTTGGAAGCCTTCCAATGAGCAGAAAATTAAGATCACGGCAGCGGCCTGAATAGGGTCTTCCGGAGGATGAAGCAATCCAAGTGTGGCGTAAGAGTCTGCGTTGCGCTCTTGCTCCCTGTCCATTCTGAGGTCTGTCGAGTGCACGTCATTGTGGAGATGATGGGCGAACTCATGAAGCAGCACCCATTTGATCGACTGGTAAATTGCAGCGCTCCTCAGGGAGTCAGCTTGCCGCACGTCATTCGTTATCACGTCGGGAGAAACTTGGGCGCATATCGACGGGTGAGACTTCATGTACGGAAACGGTTGCTGCCCACCGACGCCCGGTAGCCCATCCATGATCAGTAAGCCATTCGAATTCGCTGTAGATTGAATGTATTCAAGGTAGTGATCAATGCAGCCCGTTCTATTCCAAAGTACCGAGACTGTTTCCATCGTCACGACCGCATCAATAAGCTGCAACAGAGCGGTCGAAACTAGAATCTCCCGCCTGCCGTTTACCGATCTTGTGATAGCAACGGCGTTGATTGCCGGTGTTTCGACAACACGATAGCTTATCGATTTTTCAAGCTCCACTTCTGCGGGACTCATGCGCTTCCGCATTTCCCTCCTCATCTCGGTTATTCTTGCATCACCCCACGCTACGTAAGGGCTCGATTCTTTGGTTGGTAGGCCGGCGTCAGAGATTTTCTGCTCAAGAGTTCGCTCGGTTGCGACGACATAAGTCCGCAGTATCCTTACGACTCGCTTTTTCGCGAGGGCAAGTCTCTCTGCTCGGGTCATGCGGTTGGGTCGATTCTAGGTCCGATACGCCGCAATGACTTCGTTGCGTACCCTATTCGTCAACAAGACCGTAAATGAGAGGAGCCTTAAGTAGAAGCCCTCTTGGTGAGGTCACGAAGCTCTGCAAAGTGCAGTTGGAACGGCGGCTACATTCTCAAGGTTCGCCACTATTCGGAAATGAGGAAGTTCAGGGCAACTGCTTGACTGAGTGTCCGCCATACCCCATAATCTCGGCAACTGTTTCGGTCCCTACTTTTTCGTTCCCTCTTCCCCCTAAGAGGTTCCTAAATATATTCAGAAACAATGGTACTTGCCATCGGTCGTGCAGTGGAGCGGCTGATCGCGGACTCGATGTTTGGAGTATCCATGATTCTCGGCTGGAATCTCTTTCGTGTCGGGATACTTCACGACCAAACAGCGAGGCTTCCGGGATGGGCTGGAAAATTCGCCTGCAAAAAGTGGGGCCGGGTGTCTTCTTCGCTCTCTTCGGGGCCGTTGGCCTGATTGTCGCCCTGCAAAGACCCCTCGATATAAAGATGTCTGGCGGCCCCGTGAAAGAATACGGGGCCGGATACGAGGTCAGTTCTGCGACCGGCCAGAATAGTGATGTCCTCGAATACGTTAAAGCCCTAACTACGGCAGAGAGACTTGGTATCGGGGCTCACCCTGTCGAGAACGACGCATTACTTACTGCAAAGCCGTTTGTTCTTACGCAAGCGCGACGGCTGTTAGTTGGAGAGGGGCGGGTCATTGAACAACGGAGAGGGAAGACTCCGTGGTTCCACCTGTCCGACGCCAAGCCGGAATTGATAGCAGCGCGATTCGCAGAGCTTGAGCCAATCTACGCAGTGACACAGGACGGAGGGTTCTCAGTTCGATTAGGACAGGCATTAGAAATAGCCGTCTACAAGGCGCTCTCACGCGGAGGGCAGGTCTTCCTCGGTGGGTTCAGCGATCTTCCCGCTCACGATGACAGTCGTCTCTACAAGCGCATTGAACCTCCTCGCATGTTGAGTGGAAAGACAATTGAGAAAGGACCACTGGACTACATCGTGGCGCAGACGGGTTGTGCCGCAGGGCTGGAGGTCAAGAACTATCGAACGTGGCTGTATCCGCACAGCCCGGAGATCAGGGAACTGCTATGGAAGTGTAGCGACATCGACGCGGTGCCCGTCTTGATCGCTAGGCGAATTCCGTTCATCACTTTTAGACTTCTCAATCTGAGCGGCGGAATCGTTCACCAGACATACAACCAACTTTACCCAGCCGCCGACGCGGGTCTGGCACAAATGGTGAAACAGAAGAATCTGCTGGGGTACCACGACGTGCGGGTCGGCAACGAGCCGGACGCGAGATTGCTGAAGTTCCTCTGCACGGACCTGCCGCGATTGAAGGAAGCGGCGAAGCCGGAATTTATGAAGTACCGGGATGTCCACCTCGCGTACGGAAAGGGGAAAATCGAGTATCGCGAATGGGTCCGAGAGATTTTCATTGGTTCAGGAGTTTGGGCGGAACGAAGAGGCGGCGAAGAGACAGACCCGTCAGGGTATATGTAAAACCCCGTTTATATGTATGTAGAAGTAGTACCCACCCCCACGGCGGCGAGGCTCCTTTTGTGCTAAAACTGTGCTAGACCCCGGCGGATGTTAAGATTTTCATCGGAAAGAACGACTGATTCTAAAGGTATTTGCTTTGTTTTCAATACCATAAGGTGTTCGATTCCGACCCGCGCCTCCAGATTTCCTGTTAGTGCTTTGTTTTCCTTCGTTTGAGCTGCTTGCGCACACCTTTCTCTATCGTGCCCCAGGCTTCGCAGCGGCTTTTCCACGCAGTCTGACGGTCTGCAGTCCATTAACAACAATACGTTTACCCAACGTTCATTCTGGCTTAACACTCGCCCGCTAAACTCCGTGCGGGATATTGCTTGCCACAGGAACCCGAAAGAACGGCGAAGACCCTAACGCGATGGCCCATTGAGCCGGTGCGGTGCCCGTTCTGCGTTCAGGGGCACGAATTCAGGCTCATGGTGGATCTCAGCGGAGGCGTCGGAGGGACCTTTTACTGCACCTCGTGCCGGCACCTGGTTCGCACGGGAGAGCCCGAGTTCCGCTGCCTGTGCCCGAACTGCCACGCTCTGGCTAGCTTGCCGGCCAAGACTTAGTCTGCATTCGATCCGCGATCTGCCATCCGCCGCCTTGCCTCGCGCCTCTAAGGTCTCTACACTCATGGCGACGCGGATGGGTCACGGCCGCCCTCTGAAAGAAACCGCTTGTGAACTGGTACTTCATCTTCTTTTTCATCTCGGGTTTCTGCAGCGTGCTGTACGAACTGGTGTGGTTGCGCCTGGCCATGGCGCAGTTTGGCGTGACCACTGCCATGGTCTCGATTGTGCTTGCGGTCTTCATGGCCGGGCTGGGCCTGGGTTCGTGGGCGAGCGGCCGGTGGCTGGGCTCGCGCAAGAATAATGATGGTATTCCAGCCCTGCGACTCTATGCTCTCGTGGAACTGCTGATCGGCGCCTCGGGCCTGGTGGTGCCCCAGGCTTTTTTCTGGGGCCGGCGCGTTCTCGAACACTTCGGGCTGTCGTCGTCGCTGGGCTACTACTGCGTGGCCGGCCTGTGGGTTGGATTTTCCGTCGTCCCCTGGTGCGCTCTGATGGGCGCTACACTGCCGGTGGCGATGCAGGCCATCGGGCAGACGATTCCGGTCGAGTCCCGCCGCTCCTTCAGTTACCTCTACATGGCTAACGTGGCCGGCGCGGTGGTGGGAACGGACCTGCCCCTGTTCCTGATCGAACTGCTGGGCTTTCGCGGGACACTGAAGATCGGCGTGGCGTGCAACTGCCTGATTGCGATCTCGGCGTTTGCTCTCTCTCGAAAATCGCTGCAGCGGGGAGCGGTTCAGCCTGAGCGGGAAGTTGTTCCCTCACCGCCGAGTTCCGGAGGCGGTAAGATTCTCGCCCTTCTGTTCCTGAGCGGCCTGACTTCCATGGGGATGGAAGTCGTATGGGTGCGAACTTACACACCCTACTTTGGCACGGTCGTCTATGCCTTCGCGTCGCTGCTGGGCGTCTACTTGCTGGCGACGTTGATCGGGTCCGTGTTGTACCGCCGCTGGAGTTCCTCGCACACACAAGAAAATCCACTGTTGTGGACCTTGCTCGCCACCAGCGCCCTGTTCCCGCTGGTCGCGGCAACTCCCTTCATCCGGATGGCCCAGATGCCGCGCCTGGTGCTCGGGATCGCGGCCTTCACGGGCCTGCTCGGTTTCATCACGCCCATGCTGGTGGACCGTTTTTCGTTGGGGAATCCGGAGAAAGCAGGAACGGCTTATGCGACGAACGTTGTGGGCTGCATCCTTGGCCCGCTGCTGGCCGGGTTCGGACTACTGCCTTTCGTCAGCGAGCGCTGGGCGCTGATCATTCTCACTCTGCCCTGGCTGATCGTGGGACTCGCGCCGCTGCGCCGGGCGGAGCGGTCGCGGCCAGCGGTGCGCCTGGCGGTTTACGCTCTGCTGGCTCTCGCCGCGGTACTGATGGCTGCGGGCAGAGGCTACGAAGAAGGATTGCCCCAACGGGTTGTGCTTCGCGACCCGACTGCGACCGTGATCGCGACGGGCACTGGCATGGACAGGAAACTGCTCGTCAACGGCTTTGGCATGACGAGCCTGACGCCCATCACCAAAGTGATGGCGCATCTTCCCCTGGCATTTCTCGACCGCCCGCCGCAGGATGCGCTGGTGATTTGCTTTGGCATGGGTACGACGTTCCGCTCCCTCCGCTCCTGGGGTATTCCGGTGACAGCGGCGGAACTTGTGCCCAGCGTTCCGCGCCTGTTCAGCTATTACCACAGCGACGGCGAGAAAGTTCTGGCGTCGCCGCTGGCCCACGTGGTGATTGACGATGGCCGCCGCTATCTGGAACGCACGCCGCAGCAATACGACATCATCACAATTGATCCTCCACCTCCGCTGCAGGCGGCGGGATCGAGCCTGCTTTATTCCGAAGAGTTCTATGCCATCGCCAGGCGACACCTGCGCCCGGGAGGAATCCTGCAGCAGTGGTTGCCGGCCACTTCCGAGGACGATCCAATAGATGTAGCGGCCGTCGCCCGTTCCCTGCGCGACTCTTTCCCCTACGTGCGCGTGTTCCCGGAGGAGTTCGGCCTTCACTTTTTGTGCAGCGATCGTCCCATTCTTAACCGTTCCGCGGAAGATCTGGTGCAGAGGATGCCGGCCAGCGCCGTGACTGATCTGGTGGAGTGGGACTCGCCATCGGAGGACGGAATCTCCGCGGCGGCAGAGGACCGCCTCGGCGATCTGCTCAGGGGAGAGTTGACTGTGGAGCAGTTGATCGCGCGATCACCCGATACTCCGGCGCTCACCGACGACCGCCCGATCACCGAGTACTACATTTTGCGTGGGTGGTTCGGGCGGCGCGGGCCAGGCACGGCAAGTCATTAAGCAACCCTTGTCCCCCGGCTCTCCGTGCCGGTAAGAACCACGACCGGCCAACAAGTTAGGCAACAACCTAAGAAAGCCGGCCCGCGAGGCCGCGAAAGCCCCGTCAGCAGCCGCTGGACGCCCAATATTACAGTCCGGTTAAAATTTACCGGGGCTGCGCTCTAAGCTTCTCTCCCGGCGGGTTGTTCGTTATCGTAATCATTTGACCCTGAAGCATGCTTGGGTTGAAGCATGGGTATGCCCGCGAAAGCCACACCCCCAAAAACGAGAGCCGCGAATCAGAACCGGCGTCCGCCGGCCAAGTTGCAGAAAGTGGACGGCCACCCGCCGGCGCCCGTAACTCGGCCTTCGACCGCGCCGGGGCCGACTCCATCTCCAGGCCGCGCCCGGTTCTACTCCGCCATTTGTGTGTTGCTGGCGATCGCCATCTTTGCGGTTTACTACCGCGCCACCCGAAATCCTTTCGTCAATTATGACGACCAGGGCTATGTGGTCGAAAACGTGAACGTGCAGCAGGGTCTCACTCGAGGCATGTTGCACTGGGCCCTGACCTCGACCGACGCCAATAACTGGCATCCCTTGACCTGGATTTCCCACGCGCTGGATTGCCAGCTTTTCGGCCTCAATCCTGCCGGGCACCATCTCACCAGCGTTCTGTTGCACGTGCTGAGTTCGGTGATCCTGTTCCTTTTGCTGGTGCGGGCGACGGGAGCAACGGGACGCAGTCTTCTGGTCGCGGCCCTGTTCGCGCTCCACCCCATCAACGTGGAAAGCGTGGCCTGGGTGGCGGAACGCAAGAATGTCCTGAGCACGCTGTTTTTTCTGCTCACGCTGGGCGCCTACGGATGGTATGCGCTCCGTCCCAGGATCGGGCGCTACGTGCTGGTGGCGGCGCTTTTTGTTCTTGCCCTGGCCGCCAAACCCATGGTCGTGACCTTGCCGTTCGTGCTGTTGCTGGTGGATCTGTGGCCGCTGCAGCGGTTCTCGTCCTGGCAACCGCCCTCCGAATCGTTCCCCGTTCCGCAGTTCTCGGCCTGGCAACTGGCGCTGGAGAAGGTTCCCTTGCTGCTGCTGTCGGCAACCAGCAGCGCGATCACTGTGGTCGCCCAGGGCGGCGCCATCGCCACCAACCGGAACTTGCCCTTGACCCTGCGCCTGCCCAACGCGCTTTATGCCTACGTGATGTATCTGGTAAAAGCGGTCTGGCCGTCGCACCTGGCGGCTTTCTATCCCTACGAAGGCATCCGGCTCGCGGCCTGGCAAACTTTGTTGTGCGCTGTGTTTCTGGTGGCCGTCACCGCCTGGGTGTGGCGGGCGCGCGCGCATTATTACTTGCTCATGGGATGGCTGTGGTTCCTGGGCACGCCGGTGCCGGTGAATGGGCTCGTGATGCAAGTGGGCGACCAGGCCATGGCGGATCGTTACGCATACCTGCCCCTGATTGGGATCTTCTGCATGGTGGCCTGGGGCGCGGCGGACCTGGCCCGGGAGCGCCACATCGAACTTCGGGAATGCGTGGCGGTAGCCGGTCTCGCGCTCGCTATCTTCTCGTTCCTGACCTGGCGCCAGATCGGCTTCTGGCGAAGCAGCTATGATTTGTGGGCGCACGCGCTCGACGTCACGAAAGACAATTACATGGCCGAGGACTACGTGGGCACCGCGCTGCTGGTGAAGGTTTATGAGGAGAGCAGACAGCGCTTCTCGGACGAAGCGCTGGTGCACTTTCAAAATGCCGTCCGCATCGAGCCGCGAGACGCCATCAGTCATTTGAATCTGGGAGCCAATCTGCACGAGCATGGGCGCTTGCCGGAGGCGATCCAGCAGTATCAGGCCGTGCTCAAGCTGACGCCCGATGAACACCTGATCGTTAAGAGTCTCATTGATCAGGGAGCGGCCTACCAGCAACTGGGAGAACTTGCCACGGCGGAGCAGTATGACAAGAAAGTGCTGGCGATGGAGCCCCAGAACAGAGTCGCCCTCACGAACCTCGGCAAGCTAGCCATGCAAGAGCGAGTCCAACAGCTCGCCGCGTCCGCCGCAGATCACCCCTCGCCGGGCGCGTACCTGCAACTGGGACAGTTGCAGCAGGCCGTTGGCCTCCTACCGGACGCGCGCACCTCCTACCAGACTGCCCTCAGGCTCAAGCCGGAATTTCCTGAAGCCCGGAGCGCTTTGGAAAGCCTGAGTGCAATCGGGAAATAGCCAGGGGAACCCCCGCTCGACTATGGCGTCGAGGGAGGCTGCGCTGGCGGCTGGTTGAGTCCACCGACCGGAGCCGGGTAGCCGCCCAAAGGAGTCGGCCCTTTGATCTCCTGGCCGCGATCGTAGCTGGGGTAGTAGAAAAACATCCATTCGTTGTAGTGGTTCTTGTGGTTGAATTCGCGGATGGTCTCATCCTTACTTTTGCTGACGACGCCAAAGATCAGGCCGCCGCGCGGCAACAGGCGGTCGGTGTTGGCCGGCGCCTGCGCGCCTGCCAGGCCCGCGCCCGTGGCTCCCACCGGCTGCAAGGTAGGATTGGCCGGAGCCTGGTTGGCCGAAACCTGACTGGCTGGATCCTGACTAGCGGGATCCTGATTGGCATTCGGCAGAGCCTGAGCATCCGCGGCTCCGGCATCATTACCTGAATCTGGCGCCGCAGTCAGGCCGCGGCTGGCCAACGTCTGCGGATTGCGGATGTCCGCTTCGTACACCAGTTCGAAGTCTTTTCCCGTAATCGGGTCTTTGTAGAGCTTGCGAATAAAACGCTGGCCGCCCAGATTGCGCAAGTCCTCGATATGAGCCGGGAACAGGCCGGTCTGCTTGGAATAGCGCCGGATGGCCCGTGAGTACTGCACCCCGCGGTGGACCAGTTCTTCCTCCCGGTCCCGCTTGATCTGGAACGACAGGCTCTGGACCGCCAACGCCATGCCTACGGCGATCAGGGCGATAACCAGGAGGAGCGTCAGCAGGATGTACCCTTGCTGCGCATGCTGCCGCCTGCGCAAAGTCCGCCCGGGATGCAGGTCCTCGGTCATCCGTTTCCCCTTCATCGCTCAAAAAGCGTACTTCAACCCCAACTGGATGGTGCGCGGGCGATGCGCATCAATGGGATGCAAAAACGCGCTACCGGTGGTGCAGTCCACATACTCCGGCTGGATAGCGCCCGTCAGCGCCGGCGGTGTGGTGCCCCCAGCCGCCGAGAACGGAACTCCGTTGGCTCCGCCCCCGTAGCAGCTGATGGTGTTGTTGGAGGCATTCCCGATGTTCGGATTGAAGACGCGAAATTCAGTGTGATTAAAGACGTTAAACGCTTCGCCCCGGAGCTCAAGCGTGCTGCCCTCAGTGATCTTGAAGTGCTTGAACAGCGACATGTCGAAGTTCAGACGATGCGGATTATTCATGAAATTACGTCCCGCAGTTCCAAAGGTAAGCCCCTGCGGCGCAGCGAAAGCGGCCGGGTTATAGAGCAAGGGCCCGATACTCTGAGGGTTAAGGCGATAGACATTGGGTGGCAGAGCCGCTTTCGGGTTCCCGATCACGTCCGGATACGATCCGGCCCCCGCCCCGTTGGCCACGCCCGCGTTGTCCAGTACGCCGATTCCCAGGTTACTGCCGCCGTTGATGATGCTGAACGGAGTGCCCGACTGGAACACGGGGATGCCGGAAATCTGCCAGCCATCCATCAGCCCGCGCCAGAACTTTGAGTCGCTCGACGAGGGAGCGGCAGGCGTCTTGCCCTCGGGAGCGTCGGCGTCCCGATAGGTAATCATTCGCTGGAAGGTGCGGCTCAATTTCGGCAGATCGTAGATATAGTTGAAGTTCAGAAGATGGCGTTCGTCGAAGTTGGAACCGGCCCAGCTCGACCGGATGTTGGAGGAATTCACGAACGAGGCGTCGGAGCGGTCGGAGGAGTCGTCCAGAGAGTGGCTGTAGCTATACGACAATCCGAGCGTGAGCGGCCCGCGGGCGCGCCGCAGCGTCACCTGCAAAGCGTGATACTGCGAGTCCGCGACGTCCTCGAGGCTCAGGATGCGATGGAAACCAAAATAGGGGCGCAGGGTGTTTGGATCTGGAATGCCCTGGAAAAGGGCGCTGGTCAACGGATTACTGCTTCCATAACAGGCCGCAACCAGGTTTGCCCAGGCCGGCTGGCTTTTATTCACGATGAGTCCGTTGATGTTGAACTCGTACTTGTTCGGGTCGCCGCCGCCGTTGTTGTTGGCATTCCCGCACTGCGCCGCAAAAATCGGCTGGCCCGGGGCGAAAGGATTACCCAGCTGAGCGATGCCTCCGTCGGATCCCACCGGTGGAGGCGCCAGCTGATTGTTCTGCAACTCGGCGCTCAAGTGAGTTCCCTTGCTGCCGACGTAGGCAACCGTGGCCACCGAGTTCCAGGGCAACTGACGCTGCACGCTGAGACTCCATTGCTGCACATAAGGCCAGACTGCCTCGCAGATGAAGGAGACGCCGCCAGCGGCATCCTCATCTATGCCTCGCCCAGCATCACGGTAACGAGCAATGAAGTGGGCAGCACGCAGTACGGCATCGCGGCCGTGGATGACCCGACCTATGGTCCGGCAGGCAGCACTACGATTCAGAGCAATAAAGTAGCTGGATCGCAGATTTTCGATGGCATTTACGTCTGCAGCAGCTCCAACACGATCCATGCCAACACGGTCTTCGGCAGCACGGATGCCGGCATCCAATTGGACAGTAGCTGCGGCAGCGGCGCTAGCAACACGGTATCCAATAACACCATCAACGAAGCTTGCACCGGAATCCTCACCGGTACAGGCCTTGGCAACACTCTCACGACCAACAACTTTTACAACGTAACCAACACCACGAAATCGGGCACTGCGTATCAGTGCCCGGTACCGCCGATGACGGACGTCAGGAAGTCCGCGGGACGGGTAAACCAGACCACGAAACATCAGTCTGCGCGGCCTTCGCCTTACATGCCGAGCGGGAAGTAAACCAGCGGTCCTCGCGGAAGATGCGCCGAGGTGTGGGCCTGATCGCGGCCAGCACCTCGGCCTTTCAACCTCAACCGACTGCCTGAAAGAGGTGGGTCAGTGCGCGTTTATGTGTGGGAAGAAGGGTTGCGAGCTGATCGGAAGCGGATCTGCCTGCGGCTTTGAAGTTACTCAACCGCCTTGCTACACGCCCAGGAACCGCCGGGCTTTGCCCAGTACGATACCAGCCAGTCCCGTGCCCAGAAGGTAGATGGAAGAAGGCTCCGGAACGGCGGTACTGTTCGATCCCAGCGTAATGTCTGTGAGCCCGAGTTCGTTGGCCGGGCCGCTAAACGTGACCGAATGAGCGGTGCCGGAGAATGTCGTTCCAACACTTGACCAGTTGCAGTAGGCGGGAGAGTCGCAGGTTCCATTGTTGTTGGCCAGCGTGATAGTCGCCAGCACTGTGCCCGTGCCATTGGCTCCACTCCAGATCGTGACCGTTTCGGTCTGCGACCCGGTGAACCCGGCGGTGAAAAAGAAGTTGAGGCCACTGCTGAAGCCCGGCGTGACATTCATCACTCCGGTGGCCGGAGAACCTGTTGTGCCATTGCTATTGATGATAAAGATCGCAGGTACCCCTCCGGGGGTTCCGGCAAAGTTTCCGGTGCCTCCGTTGGAGATGGCCGTCAAGCCAAAGAAATTCGACGAGAAAGTGACTCCATAATTGGGCGTGCTCGACAGCCCGCCGCCGTTATAGAAATTGCCCACCGGCTGCAAATCGCCGAGACCCGAGAACGTCAGCAGTTCACCCGCATGCGCAAATGCCGAAGCCGTGCAAAACAGGACAGCAGTCACCAGCACAACCGTCTTGAGCATGGAGCGAACCATGGAAGTCTCCTCGTGGACCAAACTGCTTAAGAGTCTCGCCTGGGCGGCGATAGAAGTTCCCTAACAGTATCGTTGGGAGCCTGTTACGCCGAGATCACACCAAGGTTAATAGTGTGTTAATTTCCAGAGCATCCCGCCCGAGCGCCGCCCCGATTTGTGGAAATCACGCCCCAAACCGGCCAACCAGAGCCGCGGACGGGGACTTGCCGGGACACCGCTCTCCCCGTAGACTTAGCCGCCGGCTACGCCCGCAAAACGACATGCTCTGTAATCGAGACTTGATTCGTCCCCGCGTCATCTCCGTCGCCTGCTGGATGTTTGTGCTTTGGACTTTGCTCTTGCCTCACAGCCTGGCGGGGCAAAGCCCCTCTACCACTGCCGCCGTGACCGAGTACGTCAAGGCTGAGATGCAGCGCCAGCATATTCCCGGGCTGTCGCTCCTGGTTGTGAGATCGGGCAAGATCATTCGCGCCGAGGGGTTCGGCCTGGCCAACGTGGAACTGCAGGTGCCCGTGAAGCCTGAGACCGTCTTCCAATCCGGATCCGCGGGCAAACAGTTCAGCGCGACCGCGGTCATGATGCTGGTGGAAGAAGGCAAAATCGGACTGGACGCCGCGCTCACTAAGTATTTTCCCGGCGCTCCCCCCGCATGGAACGATGTAACCGTGCGCGAGTTGCTCAGTCACACCGCCGGGTTTGGCGATTATCCGAAAGACTTCGATTTCCGCAAAGACTGGACCGAAGACGAAGAACTGAAGCTCATCGAGAGCATTCCCCTGGCGTATCCTCCAGGCACGAAATGGGAGTACAGCAATCTCGGTTATGTGACGCTCGGGATTCTGATTCACCGGGTGACGGGCGAGTTCTATGGCGACTTCTTGCAGCAGCGGATTTTTCAGCCGCTGGGCATGACGTCCACGCGCGTCATCAGCGAAGCCGATATCGTTCCGAATCGCGCGGCGGGCTACCGGTTGGTGAAGGGTGAGCTAAAGAACCAGGAATGGGTCGCTCCCATAGTAAACACCACCGCCGACGGCAGCCTATACTTCAACATTCTCGATCTCGCCAAATGGGACGCCGCTCTGTACACGGAAAAACTGCTGAAACGCTCAAGCCTCGACCTGATGTGGACGCCCGCGAAACTGAAAAACGGCCAGCCCCATAAAGGCAACTACGGCTTTGGCTGGTTCATAGAGGAGAGGCACGGACACCGCTGCATTCACCACAACGGGGCGTGGCAAGGCTTCGAAACCGCTATTGACCGCTACGTGGACGATCAACTCACCGTAGTCGCGCTTTCGAATCTGGAAGGCGCGAAACCGGGCGAAATCACGCGGCATGTCGCCGAAATGTATCTGGCGGAGAAGTGACTCCGCGGCTATGCGCCGATCAGTTGTATCGTGCCCATCGGTTGGCGCGCTTGGTCCCTCTCAGGGCTTGGCTGCTTTCTGCAGCACATCCAGTTCCGCCAGCACTTCCCCGCTGTGCTTGAGCGGATCCACGCTGGTGTAGGCCTTCGCAATCCTGCCGCTGGGATCAATCAGAAACGTGTGCCGGGCCGCGAACTTCACCAGCCCGAGATTGGTCAGCGACCCGTAGGCGTCGGTCACCTTGTGGTCGGTATCGGCCAGCAGTTTGAAGTTCAGGCCTTCCTTGGCGCAGAACTTCTTGTGCGAATCCACGCTGTCCACGCTCACGCCCAGCACCACCGCGTTGCGCTCGGCGTACTTGGGCTGATCCACCTGGAAGTTGTGGGCCTCGCGCGAGCAGCCTGGCGTCTGGTCTTTGGGATAGAAATAAAGGACCACCCACTTGCCGCGGTAATCCTTCAAACTGACTGAGGTCCCTTCCTGCGAAGGCAGGGTGAAGTCGGGAGCGCCGCTTCCCTCCGCCGGAGTCGCCGACCGCGACAACAGTCGCGGGACGAGCAACACCGCTATAATCAGCACCAGCAACAACAGCACAATTCGTAACATGGAAGCCTCCCGACCTGCCCGCAGGATGCGATTCTAACCGAGCCCGGCCTCCCAGGCGCCAGCAAAAATCCTCACGTTTGCACTATGATGGAGCATTGCGCTTTTGACGACGGAGACAGCAGACGTGACCCCTACGGAAACCGACGGCTCAGAAGTTTTGGAAACCAGGGAATGGGTTGACTCCCTGGACTATGTTCTGGAAAAAGGCGGCCCCAACCGCGCCGGGCGCCTGCTGCAGCAATTGGCGCTGCACGCGCGGCGCGAAGCCGGCGTCAACCTGCCTTTTTCGGCGACCACGCCCTACCAGAATACGATTCCCTCGCGCCAGCAGCCTCCCTTCCCCGGCAGCCAGGAAATGGAGCGCCGCATCAAGAGCCTGGTGCGCTGGAACGCCCTGGCCATGGTGGTTCGCGCCAACAAGATTCAGGAAGGCATCGGCGGACATATCTCCACCTTCGCCTCCGCCGCCACGCTGTATGAAGTTGCGTTCAATCATTTCTTCCACGCGCAAACCGAAAGCGGCGACCGCGATGTGGTGTACTTCCAGGGCCACGCCGCTCCCGGAATCTATTCCCGCGCCTATCTCGAAGGCCGCATTTCGAAAGAGAAGCTGCAGGACTTCCGCCGCGAACTGAAGCCCAGCGGCGGACTCTGCTCCTACCCGCACCCGTGGCTGATGCCCGATTTCTGGGAGTTTCCCACGGTTTCGATGGGGCTCGGCCCGATTCAGGCCATCTACCACGCCCGTTTCATCAAGTACCTCGAAAATCGAGGGCTGAAGCAGAGCACCGGCGGCAAGGTTTGGGCCTTCCTCGGCGACGGCGAAATGGACGAACCCGAGTCACTCGGCTCGATTACTCTGGCCTCGCGCGAGAAACTCGACAACCTGATCTTCGTTGTGAACTGCAACCTGCAGCGGCTCGACGGCCCGGTGCGCGGCAACGGAAAAATCATTCAGGAACTGGAAGCGATTTTCCGCGGCGCGGGCTGGAACGTCATCAAGTGCATCTGGGGCTCCGACTGGGACAGTCTCATTCAGAACGACCGCGACGGCCTGCTGGTGCGGCGTCTGGGCGAAGTCAGCGACGGCCAATACCAGAAATATTTCGTGGAGAGCGGCGCCTACTTCCGCCAGAACATGTTCGGGACCGACCCGCGCCTGCTCAAGATGGTGGAGCATCTTTCCGACGAGCAACTGGCGCGCATGCGCCTGGGCGGGCATGATCCCATCAAGGTTCACGCGGCTTACCGCGCGGCGGTGGATCACACGGGTCAGCCCACCATCATTCTCGCCAAGACCATCAAGGGCTACGGCCTCGGGGAAGCGGGTGAAGGCAAAAACATCACCCACCAGCAGAAAAAGCTGAACGACGACGAACTGCAGATGTTCCGCTCGCGCTTCGGCATTCCCATTCCCGACGACGAACTACACAACGCTCCCTTCTACCGCCCTGCCGACGACAGCCCCGAAATCAAGTACATGCAGGCGCGCCGCCAGCAACTGGGCGGATACATGCCGACCCGCAAAGTCCGCGCCGCGGCGCTGAAATCCGTCCCCGACACACACTTCGAGGAATTCCACAAAGGCACCGATGGCCGCGAAGTCTCGACCACAATGGTCTTCGTGCGGCTGCTGGCGAAGTTGCTGCGCGATCCTGAACTGGGCAAGCTGATCGTCCCCATCGTCCCCGACGAAGCCCGTACTTTCGGCATGGAAGCGCTCTTCCGCCAGGTCGGAATCTATTCCAGCGTCGGCCAGAACTACGAACCGGTGGACATGGACACGCTTCTCTACTACAAGGAAGCCAAGAACGGGCAGATTCTCGAAGAAGGCATCACCGAATCCGGCTCGATGTGTTCGTTCATCGCGGCCGGGACAGCGTATTCCAATCACGGCATCAACACGATTCCCTTCTTCATCTACTACTCGATGTTCGGCTTCCAGCGCATCGGCGACCTGATCTGGGCCGCTGCCGACATGCGCTGCCGCGGGTTCCTCGTCGGCGGCACTGCCGGCCGCACCACGCTCGCGGGTGAAGGCCTGCAACATCAAGACGGTCACAGCCACGTGCTCGCGCTCCCCGTGCCGAACCTGCTCTGCTACGATCCGGCGTTCGCCTACGAGATCGCCATCATTATTCAGGATGGCATTCGGCGCATGTACGTGAATCAGGAATCCATCTTCTATTACCTGACCGTCGGCAACGAGCCGCTCGCCATGCCGGGCATGTCCGCGGACATCAACGTTCGCGAGGGCGTGCTGAAAGGCTTGTATCGTTTCAAAGCTACAACGAAGACCGATGCCAAACTGCGCGCGCAACTGCTGGGCAGCGGCGCCATCATGTTCGAGGTGCTCAAGGCGCAGCAGATTCTGGAAGAAAAGTACGGCATAGCCGCCGACGTCTGGAGCGTTACCAGCTACAAGGAGCTCTACCGCAACGCCAACGACTGCGAGCGCTGGAACCTGCTGCACCCGGCGGAGCCAGCGAGAGTTCCCTACGTGACGCAGACTTTGAAAGACGCGTCCGGGCCGTTCATCGCCGCGTCTGATTACATGAAGGTCCTGCCCGAGAGCCTGGCCAAGTGGGTGCCGGGACAACTCGTTTCTCTGGGGACCGACGGCTTCGGCCGCAGCGAAAACCGCGCCGCGCTGCGCAACTTTTTCGAAGTGGACGCCAAGCACATCGTGCTGGCGACGCTGGGAGCGCTCGCCCGCGAGAAAAAAGTTGGAACCGATGTGGTGAAGCGCGCAATCGAGGAACTGGGAATTAACCCGGAGAAGGCGAATCCGGCAATCAGCTAGTCCATGCCTTTCGTAGAGACGTAGCTTGCAACGTCTTTGCCGGGAGCGCTTCAAACCCGGACTTCACCGGCACCACCGGCAAAGACGTTGCAAGCTACGTCTCTACGACGACAAAACGAGCAATTCGTGCCTTAGGGCGCGAAAGCGAGATCATAAAAAAGGAACGCGACGCAGTGATCGAATTCAAACTTCCCGAGCTGGGAGAAAACATCGAACAGGGCGACCTGGTACGCCTCATGGTCGCGCCCGGCGCCACGGTCAGCGCCGGTCAGTCGGTCATGGAACTGGAAACCGACAAAGCGGTCGTCGAGGTGCCTTCCTCGGTGAGCGGCACCGTGCAGGAAATTCGCGTCAAGGAAGGCGACAAGATCAAGGTCGGCCAGGTCATCTTTACGGTGGACGGAGCCGGGCCGCAATCTGCCGAGCCTTCCACGCGCGCAGCGGCAGTAGCCTCTGCGCCGGTTGCGCCCGATCCCCCCGCAATTCCGCAGGCCTCGCGAACCACGGCACCGGCGTCTGCTCCTATCGCCCCGTCTACCCCGGCCTCCGGCCCCAGCGAATTCAAACTCCCCGAGCTCGGCGAAAACATCTCTCAGGGCGATCTCGTCCGCCTGATGATCGCACCGGGCGCGAAGGTCTCCGAAGGCCAGCCGGTCATGGAACTGGAGACCGACAAGGCCGTGGTCGAAGTTCCATCATCAGTGAGCGGCATCGTCAAAGAAGTCAAAGTCAAGGAAGGCGAGAAGATCAAAGTCGGCCAGGTCATCTTCACGCTCGAAGGCGGAGCCCCCGTCCAGCCCGATCCGGCGCGCGGCCGCAACGCTCCCGTCGAGCATGTCTCCGGGCAGACCGGAGCGCGTCTGGCTTTTCAGGCCGCAATTCGCGCTGAGGGCAAGACCGAGGAGCAGGCTCTGCCTCCCGACCAGCCCAAGTTTGCGGCGCCGGTCTTCAGCATGCCGGTGCAGCTGGGCAAGGTCGCGGGCACCGAACATCGCCAGCCCATTCCTGCCGCGCCGCACGTGCGCCGCCTGGCCCGCGAGGTCGGCGTGGACATCTACGAAGTGAAAGGCACCGGCCCCGGCGGCCGCATCAGCGAAGACGACGTCAAGGCCTACGCCAAGTCCCTGCTGCAAGCCGCATCGGCGGCGGCGCAAGCCCCGCCCCGCGCCGGACATTTTGCGCAGCCCCAGCTTCCCGACTTCGCCAAGTGGGGCAAGGTCGAGCGCGTCTCCATACGCGGCGTTCGGCGCAAGACGGCCGAGCACCTCGCCGAAGCGTGGAACACGATTCCGCACGTCACCCAGCACGACCGCGCCGACATCACCGAACTTGAACAACTGCGCGCCCGCTTCGCTCCCAAGGCCGAAGAAGCCGGGGGAAAGATGACGGTGACCGCGATCGCTTTGAAAGTCTGCGCCGCCGCTTTGAAAGTCTTCCCGCAGTTCAACGCCAGCATTGATCTCGATAAGGAAGAAATCGTCTACAAGCAGTACATCCACATCGGCGTAGCTGCCGACACCGACCGCGGCCTGCTGGTGCCCGTGATCCGCGACGTGGACAAGAAGAATATTGTCGAACTGGCGGTCGAGCTGTCGCAACTCTCGAAAAAAGCGCGCGACAAGAAACTCACGCCCGAGGAAATGCAGGGCGGCACGTTCACCATTACGAATCTGGGCGGCATTGGCGGCATCGGCTTTACGCCCATCGTGAATTTTCCTGAAGTCGCGATTCTCGGCCTCTCGCGCTCGCGCATGGAGCCGGAGTGGGTCCAACACAAGGGTGGGGGCAAGTTCGAGCCGCGCCTGATTCTGCCGCTCTCGCTTTCCTACGACCACCGCCTGATTGACGGCGCCGACGCCGCTCGCTTCCTGCGCTGGATCGCGGAAGCGTTTGAGCAGCCGTTCCTGCTGTCGGTACAGGGATAGGAAGTTCATATCGTAGAGACGTAGCTTGCTACGTCTCTGCCGGCGGTGCCGCTGAACTCTGGGTTGGAAGCGCTGCCGGCAGAGACGTTGCAAGCAACGTCTCTACGAGGGAAATTTACACCACATGACTGACACTTCATCCTTCAACATCGCCGTCATCGGCGCCGGCCCCGGAGGCTACGCCGCCGCGTTCCTCGCCGCCGATCTCGGCATGACCGTAACGCTCATAGATCCCGAACTCAACCCCGGCGGCGTCTGCCTGTATCGCGGCTGCATTCCCTCGAAGGCCCTGCTGCACGTCGCCAAACTGCTCGAAGAATCGCATCAGGCCAAAGACTGGGGAATCGAATTCGCCGCACCGAAAATTGATCTGGCGCGCCTGCGTTCGTGGAAAGAAGGCGTGGTCAAGAAGTTGACCGGAGGCCTCGGCGTTCTCTCGAAACAACGCAAAGTCCGTTACGTGCAGGGCCGGGCCGCCTTCGAAACTTCCACAACGCTGCGGGTCACGAAATCCGACGGCACCCAGGAATCGCTCCCCTTCGACCGCATCGTCATCGCCACCGGCTCCCGCCCCGCGATCGTTCCCTCTTTGAAGCTCGACACGCCCCGCATGATGGACTCCACCGGCGCGCTGAACCTCGAAGACATTCCCGGCACACTGCTCGTGGTCGGCGGCGGATACATTGGCCTCGAACTCGGCTCCGTCTACGCCGCGCTGGGCACGCGCGTCACCGTCGTAGAAATGCTTCCCGGCCTGCTCCCGGGCGCCGATCGCGATCTCGTCCTTCCGCTGCACAAGCGCCTGGAAAAAATGTTCGAAGGAATCCTGCTCAACACCACCGTCGCCTCGGTCAAAGACGAAGGCTCGGGCATTCGCGCCACGCTGAAAGCACAAGACGGCAACACGCAGGATAAAGTATTCGATCGCGTCCTCGTCTCCGTTGGCCGCAAGCCCAACTCAGAAATTCCTGGCCTCGAAAAAACGCGGGTGCTAGTCGGCCCGCGCGGATTTATTCAGGTCAACAAGCAACTGCAGACCGACGATCCCGGTATCTACGCCATCGGCGACGTAGTCGGCGAGCCCATGCTCGCCCACAAGGCGTCGCACGAAGGCCGCACCGCCGTCGAAGCCATCGCCGGACACAAAGTCGCATTCGAGCCTAACGCGATACCGGCGGTCGTCTTTACCGATCCTGAAATCGCCTGGTGCGGTCTGACCGAAACCGAAGCACAAAAGGAAAACCGCGAAATTAAGGTTGCGAAGTTCCCCTGGGCCGCATCCGGCCGCGCCATCACGCTCGACCGCCCCGAAGGCATGACCAAGCTGCTGATCGATCCGCAGAACGAGCGCGTTCTGGGAGTCGGCATCGTGGGCGCTGGCGCCGGCGAACTGATCGCCGAAGGCGTGCTCGCCATCGAAATGGCGGCGCTGACCAAGGATGTGGCCCTGACCATCCATCCGCATCCCACGCTCTCGGAAACGGTGATGGAATCCGCCGAAGTTTTCTTCGGTACCAGCACGCACATCTACCGGCCCAAGCGAGGATGAGGGCCCATCGGAGCGGGAGAAACATCATGCGCTCTTTCCTCAACGATCTTGTCATCCTGAGCGAGGATTCTGCTTCGCGCAGCGAAGCAGAACCGCAGTCGAAGGACCTCGTGCTGGCCTGCGCCGCCCACCGCCCTCGTAGGAATCTCAGGGGCTGCCGCGTTCTCGTCCTCGCCGTTCTCTGCCTCGCCGCTTGCCTGCCTTCTCCCGCCCAGACCGCTCTCGGCCAGGTTCTGCAACCGTCCGCCCCGGCACCCAGCGCTCCCAGTGGCTCCGTTGATCCTCTGAACCGCACCACGCCCTCGGGCACCGTTCTCGGATTCCTCGAGGCGGCGCAATCTGGCAACTACACCCTCGCCGCGCAATACCTGCAGATGAGCCCGGCGCACCGTCAGACCGAAGGCGAGCAGATCTCCACCCAGCTCAAGGCCGTCATGGACGGTGCTTTCACCGGCAGCCTGAAAAATGTGAGCACGCTGCCTCAAGGCACTCCGCAGGAAGGAGTTCCGCTCGACCGGCAGAATCTCGGCGCCATGGTGTCGGGCGACGTCGAGGTGGACCTGCAACTGGTGCGCGTCTCCGATCCGAACGCGGGCAAGATCTGGCTGATTTCTTCCGACACGCTGGTTAAACTTCCCGAGCTTTACGACCAGGTCGAAGCGCGGCAGGTGGAGAGCCGACTGCCCGGCGTGCTGGTCAAACACCAACTCGGCGGGATGCCGCTGTGGCAGTGGCTGGCGCTGCTCGTCGCCGCGCCGGTGGCCGCCGCTGTGGGCTGGCTGGTGCTGGCTCTGCTCGAGATTCCCCTGCGCTGGTGGGCTCGTCGGCGCGGCCAGGTCGAAGTTGCCAACTGGCGCTCGGTTTCAGGTCCGGCCTGGCTACTGGCCGGCACGCTGGCTCATCAGGTTTTCGCCCGCTATCTGGGCATGCCGCTTCTGCCGCGGCACTATTACTTTCAACTCACCTCGGTGGCCCTGATTGTGAGCGCCACCTGGATTTTCTGGCGCGTCGTGCGCTGGTCTTTGCGCCGCGTGCGCACTCGGGCTTTGACGCGCGGCCACGCCGGCACGGGATCGCTCATGCTGCTGGGCGAGCGCATTCTCAAGGCCGTAATCTTCGTTGTTGGAGTGCTGGCCGTGTTCGGCAGCCTGGGCTTCAACATGAGCACGGCTCTCGCCGGACTCGGCATCGGCGGGCTGGCCATCGGCTTCGGCGCGCAGAAGACGATCGAAAATCTCTTTGGCGGCGTTTCCATCCTCGGCGACGAAGTTCTTCGCGTGGGCGACACCTGCCGCATCGGCGACCGCACCGGCGTGGTCGAAGACATCGGCCTGCGTTCCACCCGCATCCGCACCGACGAACGCACCCTGCTGGCCATCCCCAACGGCACCATGGCCACGATCAACCTGGAAAACCTCAGCCGCCGCGACAAGATTCTGTTCAAGACCAATCTCGGCGTGCGTTCCGAAACCAAGGCCGATCATCTGCGCTTCGTGCTCGCCGAAGTTCGCCGCCTGCTCTACAGCCATCCTAAGGTCGAAGCCAAAAGCGTCCGCGTGCGCCTCACCGATATTGCGGGAACTTCCTTGAACGTGGAGGCGGTGTGCTACATCCTGACCCGCGACTTCAACGAATTCGCGGCCGTGCGCGAAGATCTGCTGCTGCGCATGATGGACATCGTGGAAGACTCGGGCAGCGGCCTCGCCCTTCCCTCGCAAACTCTTTATCTCGGCCGCGATGCCGGCATCGAGCAGGAGAAGGCTGACACAGCAGTCAAGAAGATCGCCGACCTGCGCGAGGGCAAGCATCTGCCCTTCCCCGATTTCCACGAGGAAGATATTTCTTCGTTCAAGGGATCAATTGAGTACCCTGCGCGAGAGTCGGCGGTGCGCAAGGAAGACGATCCTGGCAAGACCCGCTAGGCGCACAGGTTTCAAGCCGCCGAGAATGATCGGTTTCGGCAGGGATTACTTTCGGCATGTCATCGGATTGCATAACCGCCGTCCACACGAATCGTAGTGCCGGTAACGAAGTCCGAAGCCCGCGAGGCCAGGTACACGGCTGTTCCGGCGATTTCCTCCGCTCGACCCCATCGCCCGGCGGGGGTCCGGGCAAGAATTTCGTCGTTCATGGGCATTGTCCGCACGGGCGCCGTCATGTCCGTTTCAATCCACCCGGGCGCGATCGCATTGACTTGAATGTTGTGCGGGGCGAGTTCAATGGCCATTGACTTGGTCAGCTGGACAATCGCTCCTTTCGCTGCGCTGTAGGAGGGGACAAGGCCAGATCCAAAGAACGAGTACATGCTGCCGATGTTAATAATCTTTCCACCCTTACGACTAAGCATCGATCGGGCCACGAGCTTCGAAAGAAGAAAAACCGCACTGAGTTGAGTCTCGATCACGTTGTCCCAATCCTCAGGTTTTTCCTGCAACACACCGCCGCTCAACGACACGTTGCCCGCATTATTGACCAGTACGCTGACGCCCCCGAGTTCGCTCTCGACCCTATTCAGCGCGGGCTCCAGTCCGGCGCGGTCGGTCACATCCACCCTCACCGCGATCGATGGAACGCCGACCGCCTTCAATTCGGAAAGAACCCGCTGGTTCTTTTCCTCGTTTCGTCCAAGCACTGCGACGGCAGCCCCGGCCTCGGCCAATCCGAGTGCGATGCCGCGGCCAATTCCGCCATTCCCGCCGGTCACTACAGCCACCTGGCCGGTTAAGTCAAACAATGCAGGCGTTTTCATCAAGCGCTCCCCATTTCGAATCCCTGAAGTAGCGGCCCATCTGCTATCACGCTGGCCTTGGCTAAGAACCCAAGACGAAACACCAGGGGGTGAGCCATCGCCCCCCGCGGCGGCCACTCATTGTAAACGACCATACCAGTCCAACGGCTTTCCGTTGATCCGGGCGCTTTCTGTTAGAAACGGCTCTCCGATTGGGATAACTTCTAACGTGGAGTTTGCCAGCGCCGCCTCAGCCACTTCAGAAATAAGTGCGTGGGAAAATACACGCAAAGCGGCACAACAATGAGATAGCCGAGCAGATACACCCCTCCCGGCATGGCGTGCTGCTCATGAAAAAACGGCCCGCGTGCCCAGTTCACATTCATTTCCGGCCGCCAGAAATAATTGATCGGCACAACGACCCACGCCGTCAGCGTCTGCAGTTGCCATCCCCGCCGGTCGTAGCCCAGCCGCCAGATCGCCCACAACAGCAGCGGCGGCGTGACCACGTGAAATAGGCTCAACAGCCTAACGAAGAGAGACAGCCCCGGGTCGAACATATACTCCGTGCCCCCGATATAGTGATGCCCCGTGAGCAGCGCGCCCGCCAGATCAACGATGTAGAGCGTTTGGAACAGCAGCAGCCCGCACGCCACCCAGGAGAAGATCAGCGCGCTCTCCAGCCACAGGCCGATTCCGATCAGCACGTTCCCGATGTCGCAGAAAAACAGGAAGTTCTGCGCCCCGTACTGCCGCCAGTACACCGGCGCCCAGACCACCAGCCACACCGTCCAGGCGATCTTCAGCCACCGCGGCACCCGCATGGAGCGTTATTGTAAGCCCCGTCTTCAAGACAGAGGTCCTCAAACTGAGGTACATGCCCTCGCGGAAGCGCAGCAGGATTCCTCCCGTCTTCCCCGGAAAATAAATGCCCTCAAAAATCAAGCCCGCCCGGATTACTGCCGTAACTTGCCGCCCCTTACGGCTGTTCCTACGATGACCTTAGTATGGGTTACCAAGCTCTTCTCTTCTGTCCCGATGAAAAAACCGCCCGCTCGGTGACGCATGTCCTGAGCGAGCTCGAGTTCAGCGTTGAGCCCTGCACCGAAACCTTCGCTGCGGTCAAGAAGCTGATGGCGGCGCATTTCGACGCCATCGTGGTGGACTGCGATAACGAGCAGAACGCCACGCTGTTGTTCAAAAGCGCGCGCAACTCGGCGTCCAACCAGGCGTCGCTTGCGGTCGCGGTGGTGGAAGGTCAGGCCGGGGTGGCCAAGGCATTTCGCATTGGCGCCAACCTGGTCCTGACCAAACCCATCAACATCGAGCAGGCCAAGGGAACGTTGCGCGTGGCGCGCGGACTGCTGCGCAAGAGCGAGGCGGCCAAATCGGGCGCGGCGGCAGCAGCAGCAGCGGCAGCGTCGGCAGCACCAGCCAAACCGCCAGTGAGTTCGCCGGTTGCGCCTGTTCCGACGACCGCCTCGGCTTCCCGGCCGGCGCCAACTCCAGCAGCAAGACCAGCATGGCCCGGCCCGCCCGCAGCGCCAGCCCCGGCTCCGGTCGCACCGGAGCAAGAGCCGCCCGTAGCCAGAAGTTCCAGCGCGGGCATCACGAAGCCGCCTGCTCCGGCGACACCACAAGTTCCTACGAAACCAACCACAGCGGCTCCAGCGCCGGCAAAATTGGCCACGCCAGCCGCTCCGGCCACTCCGGCGGTCTCTGCCTTGCCCGCCCTGGCGAAGCCGCTCGCGAAGCCGGCCGCGACCGCATCTGCATCGTTCAGCAGCGGCGCCGCCAGCGCACCCGCTCCGGCTCGCGAAGCACGACCTGTCTCGCCGGTCGAAGCAGCGCCCGCGGACGAATCCCCAGCAAGTTCCGCCAAAGCGGCGGACGACCTTTTTGAGACTCCCGCGCCAGCAGCGCCCGAATCCGCCAGCCCTGCGTACGAGGCGCCCGCGCCTTCCTTCACCTTCGGAGGGAACGCCACTGCCGAACCCACCGGGAGCAAGAAGATTCTGTTAGGAATCGTCGCGGTCGTGCTGCTGGCCGTTGGACTCTATTTCGCATGGACTTTCTACATCGGACACCATGCGCAACCGGTCAACAACCCCGGTCCAAACCCGCAGCCGAGCAGCGGCCGGTCTCCGTTGACGTCAACTCCGGTTCCTGCGCCCGCGCCCTCCCGGCCAGTTCCTCCCGCTGCCGCGCAACCAAAGAGCACGGTCGCCGATAACACCAAATCGGCCCCGGATTCCGACACTTCCTCTGATACGGAAACGCCCTCCAGTTCCGCTGCGCCTTCTGGCAAAGGTGCTGCCGCAGCCAAGCCGGCTGTCGCGCCTCTCGTGGTCAAGGGAGGAACGGTGCGGGGCATGACTGCAAAACCAGCCGTACCGGACGCCCCGGCGCCCAGTGTGATCGGGATTGCCGCTCCATCGGGCAGCGGGCCGCCACCCAACCTGGTTTCTTCGAGCAGCACGGCTCGGCCCGTGCTGCAGCGGTTGAACGTTTCTCAGGGCGTATCCCAGGGATTGTTGATCAAAAAGATCGCGCCTGCCTATCCTGCGAGCGCTTTGCGCTTGAGAATCGAGGGCACCGTCCAGTTGTTGGCTACGGTTTCCAAGACAGGCGAAATCACCGAAGTAAAGGTGCTGAGCGGAGATCCGCAACTCACGCACGCTGCCACCGACGCCGTCAAGCGCTGGAAATACAAACCGTATCTGCTCGACGGCGAGCCGATCGAGATCCAGACCCCGGTCACCATCAACTTCACGCTGCCGCACTAAGCATCCCTCAACCAATCCCTGGTCATTCTGAGCGCAGCGAAGAATCCCTGCCTGCCGGTCACCGCCATCTCCCGCTGGATTGCCGACAAGCCGTCGTAGAGGCGTTGCTTGCAACGTCTCTGCCGGCACCACCCCGGCTCTCGCCCAACCGCCATACAGCGTCAGCCGAGACGTAGCGAAGCTACGTCTCTACCAAAACTTTCATTTTTTCCACAGATTTTTTCCGCGCGTGTGACGAACAACCTTCACCGTGAAACTCGCTTTGATTATTGTGGACAGCGTAGGTACCGGGTGTGGCGCGGCGCTAGTCCTAGGAAACTCGCGGCCCCCGCAACCTCCCCATTCTTGGGCGCGAGGGACAGAGGGACACCCGATGCAGGGCGCTTCAGGCAAGCTACTCCGAATAGCTCGGGGCTGACGCCCGTTGTGGGAGTGATCACTCCTAACGTTTCATTGCACCAGGAAAGTACCGCAAGAGCAGAAAGCCAAAAAAGGGTAAGAGAAGAGAAATAGAGAAGAAGAGGAAAGAGCAAGAAGAAAAAAAGAACTCCAACCCGCCGTTCATCAGCCGATCGCAGGCCCCGCCAGCGCAGATCCTCCAGCGCAAGCCATGGCGCGTGCGCCCTATTGCCGCTGCAGCACTTCGTCCACCACCACTTTGCCGCCCTTGTCGGCGTTGATGACTTTGTGCACCGGGGCGTATCCGGTCAGCGTGATGTCAACCACGTAGTTGCCGGGATCGAGCGCCACGTCCAGCGGCGAATTTTTTTCCATGATGTGCTGGTTGATGGCCACCTGCGCTCCTTTGGGCTGGGTGTGGATGCTCACCATCGCCTGTCCCGGCTGCGCGCCTTTGCCGCCGAACAGCTTCGACATTTTTCCGACGGCCTTGATGCTGTCGGCATTGCCGAGGGCCCGCAGCGTGGGAGCAAAGTTAAACGTCTGCCCCAGCACGAACTGAGAGTTCATGGTCTCGTCAATGTAGCCCATCTTTCGCACCAGCACCACGTGCGAGCCCTTGTCCACGTTGACCTGCCCGGGCGTCTTGGCGCCGGTGTCCCGGCCGTCCACGTAGATGATGGCCCCGGCGGGATCGCTGTTCACCACCAGCGTGGCCATCAACTGCGACAGATGCGCCACCACCGTCGCCTGATTGCCCGATGCCACGTTGACCGTGCGCGTGTCGCTGGAATAGCCCGCCTTGCTGACGGTGACGGAGTGCTGGCCGGGCTGCAGATTGGGCAGGGTAAACGGCGTAACCCAGCTGGGATCGCTCCTGCCATCCAGTTGCACTTGCGCGCCTTGCGGCGTCGAATCCACCGCCAATTTTCCAGGAACAATCACCGGAGCGGGCGGCGGAGCAGCCTTCTTCCGCGCGTTCTTTCCCTTGGCGCTCACAGGAACTGGCGCAACCTCCGGTTCAGGGGCGGCCTCGTGGGCAGGCGGGCGAGTCGCAGCAGAGGCGCGAGGCGCTGGCGGCTCGCTGGCCGGAGTCTGCACGGGCGCTTCCGCCACAGCGGAAGGGCGCCCGGCTCCCGAATCGTCATCGCTGTTCAGCCCATGAATGTAGAACGTCACCGCGATGCCAATGATCAGGATCAGCGCGCCCGCGCCGCCCAGGGCATAGAGCATCAGTTTCGGAGGAACGTTTCTGATTTCCTTGATTGCCTTCTCCGCCACTTCGCGCGGCTGCACCTTGGGCTTTTCGTCGTCTTTCAGGTTGCCCTTGAACATGGTCGGCGCGGCGGCTGGCTCGCTGTGCACCGGAGGCGGGGGCGGGGGCGGCGGAGCTATGTACACTTCCTTCAGCGGAGGCAGTTCCGTAATGTCGGAGAACTTGGTGCCGGAGCCACTGCCCGGCCCGCCTTCGGCCATGATCGGATCCACGGCCATCCTCGGAGTGCTCGCGGTGAACGCCGGCTCGAAAGTCTCGACCTGCGGCTCGTCTACCACGGCTGAAGACATTTGCGCCGACGGCGACTCCGATGCCTCGAGGGTTGCCTTCACACAGGACGTAATGAACTGGTTGGAAAGATCAAGCTCGACCTCTTCCGATTGCGGCGATGCCTGCGACACGCCGCTGCTGCCTGCGCTCGCCGCGGCTGCAGCCGCCTTCGGAACCGCCAGCTTGCTGACCGGCTTGGCCAGCGTTGAGGGCTTGATTTCCGCCGCTTCCGCCGGCGGATTTTTCTCCGCGGGACGTGCCGCCGTGGACTTCACTTCCGCCGGCCGCGAGGCTGCGGGAGTGGCCGGGCTCGAGGCCTTGGCCAGACCTGACGCGGGTTTGGCCAGACCTTTGGCCGCTGGTGCTGCCGCTTGAGAAACGGGTTTGGCCAAGCCTGACGCGGCCTTGGGCGGCGCCGCAGGCTGTGCCACAGACTTGGCCGGCGCTGCCGGCTTGGCGGCAGCCGCCGCTCCCTTCGCTGCGAGCGGCTTCGAATCCTTGCATTTCTCCAGATCGTCCAGCAGTTCCCGGCCATTCTGATAGCGCTGGGCAGGATCTTTTTCCAGCGCCTTCATGATGAGGTCGCTGAGCAGGGGATGCACTTTCGGATTCACATGAAGGGGAGCCACCGGCGTGCTGTCGAGAATGCTCTGCCGCAACGTGGCCACATCGTCGCGGTCAAACGCCTTCCGCTCCGTCACCATTTCGTAGAAGATGGCGCCCACGCTGAACAGGTTCGACCGCCCGTCCATGGGCTGCTCCAGAATCTGCTCCGGCGACATGTAGTGCTGGATCGAAGGAACTCCCTCGGCTACGTGCTGCACAAACCTGCCCACACTCGACAGGCCGAACCCAAGAATCTTGACCGTGCCATCCCAGCCGCACATGATCTTGGCCGGCTCCAGGCTGTAGTGAACAATGTGCTGGGAGGCGGCATAATCGAGCGCGCCGCACAACTGGCGCCCGATGTCGAGCAGATCCCAGATCGAAAATCCTTCTTTGCGCGCCAGCATGGTGGCGATGCTGTTGCCCTGCACGTATTCCATGGCCGCGCAGAACTGGCCTTCAATTTCGCCCGCGCCAAACACCAGCGTGATGTTGGGGCTGCCGAGGACCTTGGTGCTTTCGGCCTCTTCCAGCAGCGCGTGTTCCAGGGCGGACGCGCTCTGTCCGAACGCGCTCAACTGGATGGCTTTCAGGGCGACGGTCTGCCCGCTTTCGGGATCGTTGGCTTTGTAGACCGTTCCCGTGGGAGACTTGGCCAGTTCACTCAGAATTTCGAAAGGGCCGATTTTTGTAGACATTTCCTTCCTAGCTCCATTCCATCGAGCCTCTAGCGTCACGGCAAGGCTCGGCCGACGGAGATCCGGGGAGAGGGTACGGTTAGGATACCGTTGCTCGTTCCCCTCTTCGAGTTACTAAGGTAAGGGCTGGAAACCGGAGTTTGGCCGTGAGCGGCTGGGGGTGGAGATCCAGCCCAAACTCCCCTCTGCGGTCAGCGCCCCAGCCGCCTGGGGTGCGAATTCGACTTTCGCGGGCCCCCCGGGTGTACACTGCCGAGGCTAAGGATAGTGAGATCCAAATCCTGGCTAGTGACTGAGGATAAACATAAATGAGCAAGAGTTGGTGCGGTGTTCTGGTAGGTGTGTGCACACTCGCGATGTCCGTCGTTTCGTCTGCGCCCGCAAGCGCGCAGATGTCGGAAGTGAAAGAGAAGCCGCCGATGTATTCGTACGTGGGGGATTGGACCCTTCCCCGCGCCCAGTGGGCGGACATGGAGAAGTTTGGCGCAGGGAATCAAAAGATGCTGGATAAGGCGCTCGCCGACGGGACCATCGTCGCCTACGGCAGCGACTTGAACCTGATCCACACGGCCGACGGTCCCACTCACGATAGCTGGTGGTCGGCCATGTCCCTGGCCGGACTGCTCAACGTGCTGGACCAGACCTACAAGTCCGGCACTGCCGTTTCTCCTGTTCTGTCCAGCGCTACCAAGCACTGGGACAGCATTTACGTCAGCCGCTATTACAACTGGCACTCCGGATCGTGGAAAGACGCATACACGCACGGGGCGTCCTATAGGCTAAAGCCCGACGCGCCGGACAACGCCGTCGAGAAACTGAGCAAGGGCCTGATCGTGCCGATGATGGAGAAACTGCTCGCCGACGGCACGCTGCACGAGTATGAAGTGGACGTCGAAGCCATCCACACCGAAGCGCCCGGCACGTTCTGGATTTTCTACATCACCTCGAGCGCGGAAGGCCTGGACAAGGTCAACGCTGCGCTGCAGGAGACCCTGAAAGCGAACCCGCTGGACGGTCCGGCATTTGGTTCCATGGTGGACTTCACGCCGCACCGCGATATGCTGGCCCGCACCAGCGCCACCTACAAATAATTCCCCGTATTTTCTCCCCGGTCCGCGAGCGCACCAGGCATTGTGCCAGCGCTCGCGGCCCGGGATGTGGTTTCCCGCGCTGATCCCGTTCCGAATCCCTGCCCTGGTCGACGCGTGCAGCCTCAGCCCCGTAACTTTGCGCCCCGCCCGCAGTTGTAATGATTAATGGACCCCCGGGTGACATTTGTCATCCAAGCCTGATGACGATCTCCACTGGCGGGCGTTGCCAGTAGGAGCGAGAATTCACTCAGGATCAGGATTGGGGCTTAGGACTTGACTGTGACGAAAACCGAATCCGGCATGGTTGTCCGCGGCCAGTGGCATCGTTTATTCTGGCTGGACGGGGGTGTGCCAGACGAACGTGTGCCAGCCTCCGGCGCCCGGTTTCCGCTTCTTCCCGAGGTTCATCCGTGACCCTGACGCGCTTCGTGACCAAGAACGCGTTCCGCAACAAGCGCCGCAGCATTTTGACCGTGCTGAGCATCGCCTTTTCTTTGCTTTTGCTGACGCTCATGATGACGATCTGGCGTGGGGCCTATCTGGATGAGGGCAGCGCTGAATCAGCCGAAAGGCTTGTGGTCCGGCACCGCGTTTCACTCACATTCAACCTGCCCGGCTACTACCGGGAAAAGATCAGGGCAATTCCGGGAGTCGTGGCGGTGATCCCGGTCACGTGGTTTAACGGAGTCTACAAAGACCAGAAACCGGAAAACTTTTTCGCACGGTTCGGCACTGATCCCGACGAGTTTTTCAAGGTTTACCGCGACGCCCAGATGCCCACCGACCAAATCGCCGCCTGGCGGCGCGACCGCCAGGGTGTAATTGTGGACGATTACTTGGCCAACAAGTACGGCTGGAAACTGGGCGACCGCATGGTGGTCGTGGGAGACATTTATCCGGTCACCCTTGAGCTCAACGTACGTGGGATCTTCCATTCGAACCCCGACAACAAGTCGGTCTACTTCAACTCCAAGTATGTGGAAGAGGCAGTTTCCTGGTTCAAGGGGCAGGCCGGTTCGTTCAGCATTCTGGCGGCGACTCCCGCGGATGTGAGCAAAATTACCACCGCCGTGGACGACATGTTCCGCAACTCACCTCAGCCCACCAAGTCGGAAAGCGAAAAGGCATTCGGCCTGGAGTTTGTGGCCATGTATGGCAACGTAAAGGCGTTCATTCTGAGCATCTGCTCGGCCGTGGTCTTCGCCACGCTGCTGGTTTCCGCCAATACCATGGCGATGTCCATCCGCGAACGAACACGGGAAGTGGCCGTGCTCAAGACGCTGGGGTTCACCAAGCGTGGAGTCCTGGGGTTGTTCGTGAGCGAAGCGGTGGCCCTTTCGCTGGCCGGGGGCGTGATCGGAGTTGGCATGGGATGGCTGATGATTTACGGCTTAACCCATTCGAAGCAGTTCATCAGCTTTTTCCCCTTGAAGGTGACGGCAGATATCTGGCTGGTCGCCATGTTGACCTCGGGAGTAGTAGGACTGCTCAGTGCGGCCCTGCCGTCCTACCACGCTTCGCAGGTAAACATTGTGGACGGATTGCGGCACATCGGATGAATTCATGTGGGGACAGCCGCCCCCGGCTGTCCGGTCGAGCGAAGCTCGACGGTTTGGCTTAGGCAGGACTAAATTTATGACGCTGGGCAGTTTCGTGGTGCGCAATACGTTTCGCAACAAGCGGCGCAGCCTGCTGACCATGATCAGCATCAGCTTCTCGCTGTTGTTGCTCACGCTGATGATCTGCATCTGGCGCTCTTTTTATGTGGACCAGGTGGCGCCGGAGGCGTCGCGGCGATTGATCGTCCGCGACCGCGTCTCGCTGGCATTCTTCCTGCCGGCGTTCTATCGCGACAAGATTCGCAACGTCCCTGGCGTGACCGCGGTCGCTCCCATGACCTGGTTCGGAGGCCGTTATATAGATGACAAGCCGAACCACTTTTTTGCCCAAATGGGCACCGATCCGGACGAGTATCTGAAGGTAGCCTCGGACAAGATCGTCCCACCCGATCAGATGAAGGCATGGCAGCAGGATCGCGCCGGGGCGTTGGTGGACGTCACGCTGGCCAACAAGTATGGCTGGAAGATCGGCGATCACATCACGCTGCAGGCAAACATCTTCCCGGTGAACCTCGATTTGACGATTCGCGGCATCTACCATCGCGATCCGCCCCAGAATGCGCTCTATTTCAACGCCAAGTACCTGGAAGAGGCGGTGCCGTGGTTCAAGGGGCAGGCGGGCTGGTACATCGCGCAAGTGGACTCCGCGGACCACGTGGCCGAAGCGTCATCCGTAATTGACGATATGTTCCGCAACTCGCCGCTGCAGACCAAAACCGAGAGCGAGAAAGCGTTTCAGCTGGGCTTTGTCGCTTCCTTAGGGAACATCAAAGCATTCATCCTGGGCATTTGCGGAGCGGTGGTGTTCACCATCATGCTGGTTTCGGCCAACACCATGGCGATGTCGGTGCGCAGCCGCACCCGCGAAGTGGCCTTGCTGAAAACCCTTGGCTTCACCCGCCAGCGCGTGCTTTCGATTTTTGTGAGCGAGTCCGTCGCCTTGTCCCTGGCCGGCGGAGTGCTTGGGATTCTGGTGGCGATTCCCGTGATCGCGGGATTGACCCACCGTTTCATCGGGCTTGGCATCCCGCTGGATATGAAAGTGAACCCGGCCGCGGCAGGGTTGTCGTTGGTGATGGCCCTCATCCTTGGACTGGTGAGCGGGTATATTCCCGCGTACAAAGCGTCGCGCATGAACATTGTGGAGGCGTTGCGCTACATCGGCTGAGTTGAGAATTACCGAACAGAGTTTAATTATGGCGATACCGATCAGCTATAACATCCGCAACTTAAGGCTCCGCAAGGGCCTCACCGTCATGACCGCGCTGGGCATTGCGCTCACGGTGACCACCGTGATTTTCCTGATGGCGCTGCTGGCCGGACTGAACCGCGCTTTTGTCAGCAGCGGCAATCCTCTGAATGTGCTGGTGCTGCGCAAAGGGTCGGAGGCGGAGTTGTCCGGCGGATTCGATGCCTCGCTCTATCCCACGCTGAAAACCCTTCCCGGCATCGCCAAGGACAGCCACGGCGAGCCCATGACCTCGGGCGAGTGGGTGGTGGTGATCATCCTGCCGCGAAAAGACGGCACCGGCGAAGTCAACGTGACGGTGCGGGGCATGATGCCCGACGGCCTCGAAATGCGGCAATTGTCCGGCCCGGGCGATCATCCTGGCGTAAAACTGGTGGCGGGGCGCTGGTTTGAAACCGGACAGCGCGAAGTCGTCGTCAGCCAGTCCATTCGCAACCGCTTTGCCCACGCCAATATCGGCGACACCATGGAGTTCGGCAAAGGATCGTGGAAGGTTGTGGGAATCTTTGATGCGGGGGGCTCGGCCTACGAGTCCGAAGTGTGGGGCGATGTGAACCAGATGGCCTCCGACTTCGATCGCCAGGGCGGTTATTCGTCGGCCTACCTGCACGCGACTGATCCCATTGCCGCCGACGCGCTCAAGAACCGGGTCAGCGACGATCAGCGATTGAAGCTGGAAGGATTCAACGAGACCGACTACTACGCCAAGCAGACCAGTTCCGGCGCACCCATCCGGATCATCGGCTTCGTGGTGGGCTTCATCATGGCCATCGGCTCGATTTTCGCCGCCATGAACACGATGTACGCGGCGGTCGCGTATCGCGGGCGCGAAATTGCCACGCTGCGCGTGATCGGCTTCTCACGGCCGGCGATTCTGACGTCGTTTGTGCTGGAATCCCTGCTTCTGGCCTTGCTGGGCGCGGCGGCTGGAATTTTGCTCATGCTTCCGTTCAACGGCATGCAGACGGGAACGTCGAATCAGGTTACGTTCAGCGAAGTGGTGTTCGCCCTGCGCATCACCTGGCAGGTTGCGGGATATGCACTTCTGTTCGCCTTGATCATGGGATTTGTGGGCGGGCTGGCACCCGCCTGGCACGCCGCGCGGCAGAATATTTTGAACGCGCTGCGGAGCTAGATTAAGTAGCGCCGCCGTCCCGGCGGCTGTCCGGCGGGCATCCTCGCCCGCCGGGGCGCGAGGGCGAGACGCCCTCGCGCCAGCCGGCAGGATGCCGGCGCTACGGGGTACGACGGAACTTATCAGGAACTGGAGCAGTATTTTATTCGTATGGGGATTGATACCAAACACGAAGACTTGCAGAGCCTGCGCATTGACCGCAGCGCGCGCGGCGGCGACGGCGGAGACCCGCCGGCCTGGGCGCGCCGCTACATCCTCGGCGGCATCGCGTTTTTCGTCGTGCTGGGCTTGTGCGTATTGGCCTACCGCATGTTCGCCTCCGACGCGCCGGAAGTCGAGGTGGTGCGCGCCGCCGCCGAAACCAGCGACGTGGGTGGAACCGTGCTTTCCGCTACCGGTTACATCGTGGCGCATCACACCATCAACGTGAACTCCAAGGTCACGGGCCGTCTGGCCTGGATTGGCGTGGAAAAAGGCGACAAGGTCAAGGAAGGCCAGGTGCTGGTTCGTCTGGAAGATCAGGAATTTCGCGCAGCCTACGAACAGGCCAAAGGCGCGGTGGAGAACGCACGCGCCTATCTCGACGAGTTGCAGCATGGTTCGCGGCCGGAGGAAATCCAGCAGGCGCAGCACAATCTCGACGAAGCCCGCGCCACCCTGACCAACGACAAGCTGACGCTCGACCGCACTAAAGAACTCGCGGGCAGCGGAGTGGTCTCACGCCAGCAACTCGACGACGCCACGGCGAAATTCGAGGCCGACCAGCAGCGCGCCAATTCTCTGGAGAAGGCTTTTCAGTTGTCCAGCATCGGGCCACGGGCAGAGGAAATCGCCCGCGCCAGGGGCGCGCTCACCCAGGCGCAGGGCCAGCTCGATTACGCCCAGTCGCAACTGGACGCTACTGTGATCCGCGCTCCCGTAACGGGCACGATTCTTGACCGCACGGCGGAAAAGGGCGAGCTCATCACGGCGCAATTCGCCAGCGCGGCCGCGGGCGGTCCGCAAGGATCGGTCGTGGCTCTGGCCGATTTGAACGATCTCCAAGTGGAACTCGACATCGCGCAAGCCGACTTCGCGCGCCTCAGCCCCGCGCAGAAGGCGAAGGTCACGACCGACACCTATCCCGACAAGGAATATGACGGCGAAATCGCCCAGATTTCTCCCGAGGCCAACCGGCAGAAGGCCACGGTGCAGGTAAAAGTGCAGGTGCTGAATCCGGGTAAGTACCCGGAAATTCAACTGCGCCCGGAGATGAACGCGACCGTGAAGTTCCTGGCCAATGAAGCGCCCAAGGACAAAGATCCGAAGGGTCCCACGGGTGTGTTCGTGCCCGCGGCGGCCCTGCGCGACCGAGACGGCAAGAAGGTTGTGTTGATCGCCTTCAACGGCAAAGCCGTGGCACGAGAAGTTCACATTCTCAGCCAGCGCAGCGATGGAGCGCTGGTGGATGGGCTGGTCGGGGGCGAAAGCGTCATCACTACCGCGCCGCCGGCCCTCAAAGACGGAGACAAGATCAAAATCAAGGGCCAATCATAGGAAGAGCAATCGTAAGAAGAGCAATCTTAGAAGGGGCAAACATGAGCACAGTGGCACAACCCAATATCGCTACCAGCGCCAAGGTCGTACAAGCCCGCGGCGTCAACAAGATCTTCAAGCGCGATGCCTTTGAAGTGAAGGCGCTCGACGACGTCTCCATTGACATCGCCAAGGGCGAGTTCATGGCCCTGATGGGCCCCTCGGGATCGGGCAAAACCACGCTCCTGAACATGATCGCGGCCATTGATCGCCCCACCAGCGGCGAACTGCTGGTGCAGGGGCAGGACATTTTCCGCCTCAGCGACGGCCAGATCGCCCGCTGGCGCAACGAGCACATCGGTTACGTCTTTCAGACGTTCAACCTGATTCCCGTCCTCATCGCGTTTGAGAACGTGGAGCTGCCGCTGCTATTGACCAAGCTCAACGCGACCCAGCGCCGCGACCACGTGCTGACCGCGCTCAAGCTGGTTGGGCTGGAGGATCGCGTCAACCACCTGCCCAAACAGCTTTCCGGCGGGCAGGAGCAGCGCGTGGCCATCGCCCGGGCCATCGTCAGCGATCCGACCCTGCTGCTGGCCGACGAACCGACCGGCGACCTGGACAGCCATTCCGCGACGGAAGTGTTGGAGATTTTGAAGCGGCTGAATGAGGACTTTCACAAGACGATCGTGATGGTCACGCACGATCCGCACGCCGCTTCGTACGCGCACGTGACCCGTCACTTGGAAAAAGGAATGCTGCTGCCGCCGGGGTAGAAAACTCCGGCGCCGGCCATCAGCGCTAGCTCACGTGCGCCAAGTCCGGGGCCGTTCCCGCCACCGGTTCCGCTACCCAGCGCCAGGCCCGCCGGCCGTTGGCCAACACCACGGCCTGCGCCTCGCCATAGTCCACCAGCCGGTTCAGCACGGTCGTGACCGAGGCCATCGGATCCTTGTGCCGAGCCAGCATCTCGGGCAGGTTCTGCTGGAAATAATCGCAGATATCGCGCGCGCTCATCGCGTGTCCGGATTCCATCAGGATCATCCGGCAGGCTTTGGTGAAGCCCGGCTGGCGGCCGTTGCTCTTGCGATCCACCAACTCCAACAGTTCCTCGTTCAGCACTCCGTCGCCATAGTTGTGGGCCAGTCCGGCGATGGTCTGCTTGACCGTCCCGATGCGCTTCATAATTTCGGCGCGCTGTTGCAGCAACTGGCACAGCTCCTCGTGCGCCTGCCGCACTACTTCCTGCACATGACCGTCCGGCCGCCCGGCCAGCTTGAACAAACCGTTTCCCTTCTGCCCGTTTTCCATGTGGAACCCCTTCCCAGATTGCCGTGCGTTAAGTTGATGTGCGTTAATCACAGACCACGCCGTTCGAGGGCCCAGATGACGCTGGGCCCCAACGCGTGGCCGCGGGCTTGCGGTTTCCTCTGTCGTACCAGTTCTTGCAAAACTCCAGTTCTTGCCAAGTTGCAAGCGAGGGGCAGAACCCCGCTTACAGGCCTGTACGCAACCTGCCGTGCTGTCGTTCCCTTAAATGTCTCTTTGTTTTAAGACCGGCCCGGAAAACCGAACCCCAGGGGAACCTGTTTGGTTAGACGCGGTTATCGCAGATTGGTTAACCAGACAGGGGCTTCCCGAAACCGATCCCTTTCCCCGATCGGGAAACCCTAATCGGATCGGACCGCCGAACTCCGTTTCCCGTCGCAACGTCAACCCCAGCCCCTTCCGATGGTAACTACAGAAACGCTACCTGCAGAAAGGGAGTCAGTTCTGTGAGCACGGCGGCAAAACCCGCACCCCGCACCATGCGTGTCCTGCTAGTGGGCGCCAACGAAGAGGATTTTTTCCTCATCCGCGAGATTCTGGAACGCACGCGCAATACGCTGGCCGCCGATCTGGATCACGCGCACTCGCTCGAAGAAGCCCGCGCCATGCTGCCGCGCAAGGACTATGACCTGATTCTCTTCGAGTACGCGACCGGCGACGCCGACGCCCTCGCGTTCCTGGCTGAATTTCACCAGGCAGGAATCTCCGTGCCTTTCATTCTGCTGACCGAAGAGGCCGATGAAAAAACAGTGGCGGAAATTGTGCAGGCGGGGGCATGGGATTGCCTGGCCAAGTCGCAACTGGATGGAGCGAACCTGGTCCGCACCATGCGCACCACGATGGCGCTGCGCTCGCTGCAGCAGGAACAGCGCAGCGCGGAAAAGTCGTTGCGTATCCTGTCGCGGGCGGTGGAGCAGTCCGACGACATGGTGATGGTGGTGAACCGCAACGGGATCATTGAATACGTCAATCCGACGTTCCAGGCGCTGACCGGATACAGCCGCGACGAAGTGCAGGGGAAAACGCCGCGCCTGCTCAAGTCCGGCGAACAGGGACGGGAAGTCTACCAGGAACTGTGGAATACGCTCCTTTCGGGAAACGTCTATCGCGGCATCCTGGTCAATCGCACGAAGAAGGGCGATTTGATCTACGTTGAGCAAAGCATCTGCCCGGTGCGCGACGCAGCCGGGCAAATCACCCACTTCATCTCCAACGGGCGCGACCTCACCGAGCGCGTGCGCATGGAGGCCCAACTGCTGCAGGCGCAAAAAATGGACGCCATCGGGCGGCTGGCGGGCGGCGTGGCCCATGACTTCAACAACCTTCTGACCATCATCACCAGCTATTCCGAGCTCGCGCTGGACGACGTGACTCCGGGCAGCGGCCTGGAAACCAAGATTCAGGAGATTCTGCTGGCGGCGCGCCGGGCCGCCGAACTGACGCGGCAGCTTCTGGCCTTCAGCCGCAAGCAGCCGCAGATCCTGCGTCTGGTGGAACTCAATCAGGTAGTTGGCGGCGTTGCCAAAACCCTCCGCCGTTTGATCGGCGAAGACATCGAGTTCAGCTTCGTGCCCGGAAAAGGCCTGGGCCGGGTGCGCGTGGATCCGGTGCAGATCGAGCAGATCCTCATGAACCTGGCCGCGAATGCGCGCGACGCCATGCCCCAGGGCGGCCACCTGTGCATTGAAACGGCCAGCGTCACCCTCGACGAGGCATACATTCACAACAAGCCCGCCGTCATCCCACTTGGGCACTATGCTCTGATCACCGTCAGCGACGACGGCGCGGGCATTCCGCCCAACGACCTGCCGCACATCTTCGAGCCCTTCTACACCACCAAGCCGCTGGGAGAAGGCACAGGCCTGGGTCTGGCCACGGTTTACGGCATTGTGAAACAGAGCAAAGGGTTCATCTGGGCTTACAGCGAGCCCAAGCCGGGCACCATCTTCAAGATCTACCTGCCCTCGACGGTGGCCGCCGTCGAACCCGCCGACGAACCGGCTCCCTCACGGCCCGAACAAATGCCCCGCGGCTCGGAAACCATACTGCTGGTGGAAGACGAATGTGCGGTCCGCCGGGCTACTGCGGAATTTCTGACCCTTCAGGGCTACACCGTCCTTGAAGCCAAAGATGGTCTCGATGCTCTTTCCGTGGCGCGCACCTACGGCCCGGCCATTCATCTGGCGCTGACCGATGTGGTCATGCCCAACTTCAGCGGCGGCGAACTAGCCCGGGAACTGGCCGCCTTGCGCCCGGAAACCAGGCTGCTGTTCATTTCCGGCTATGCCGGTAAGACCGTGCTCGACCACAAGGTATTCGACCTCGAAACCAACTTCCTGCAAAAACCCTTCACCTTGAAGCAACTCTCCGGCAAGATTCGCGCGGCGCTCGACCGCCGCGCCCTGCCCGCAACTCCCAGCTTGCAATGACGCGTGGGCCCCATCCCGCTGTTTGATCCCCTCCGTGCGAGTGCCTATAATCAGCCTGCGCACAACCGCATGAACCCTCCAGCAGCCTCCCAGGCTCATTCCGTCCCGCGAACTACGGCATCGTCCCTGCTGATCCTCGTCGCCTTGTGGCTGACGATCTACGCCGCGGGCATGTTCACTCCGCCCTTACTCGATGATGTGGACACCATCCATGCCGAGGCCGCGCGCGAGATGCTGCTGCGCCACGACTGGGTGACGCTTTACACCAACGGCCTGCGCTACCTGGAAAAAGCGCCGCTGATGTACTGGGGCCTGGCCGCGAGCTACGAGATTTTCGGCATCAGCGACTGGAGCACGCGTCTGCCCCTCATGCTGGGCGTTCTCGCCCTGGTGCTGGCCACGTACGGGCTGGGCTGCCATGCCTTCGGCGAGCGCGGCGGGTTTTATTCCGGACTCGCTCTCATCACCTCGATTGGCCCTTACATTTTCACGCGCTTTCTGATTCCCGACGTGCTCGTGGGGCTGTGGCTGACTCTTTCTTACTACTTCTTTCTGCGCTCGCTGGAGGAAGAGACGCCATCTCGCCTCACCTGCTGGGGATTCGCCGCGGCCTGCGCCCTGAACGTGCTCACCAAAGGCCTGATCGGGCTGGTATTTCCCATCGCGGCGATCGGCCTGTATCTGCTGCTGACCCGCAATCTGCGCCATCTTTTGAAACTGCGTGTGGTTTCGAGCACCGTGGTCTTCTTCGTGCTGGCGGCGCCGTGGCATGTACTGGCCGCTCTGCGCAACCCGCCGCAAGGGCAGGCGCGCGGATTCCTCTGGTTCTATTTCGTGAATGAACACATCATGCGCTTCTTGAACAAGCGCGTGCCGCCCGGTTATGACACGGTCCCGCTGGTGTTGTTCTGGGCGTTTCTGGTGCTGTGGCTCGTGCCCTGGGCGGTTTTTCTGCCGCAGGCGTTGAAGAACGTGCCGCTGCGCTGGCGACATCTCGGCTCCCCCCTGGACCGCATCGGCAGGGCGAATCTGCTTTTCTTTCTTTGGGCGCTGGTGATTCTGCTTTTTTTCAGCTTCTCGACCCGGCAGGAGTACTACACGATTCCCGCCCTCCCCGGCGTCGCCCTGCTGGCGGGAGGCTGGCTGGCCCGCGAATCCGCGGCGGATGCGACCGAGGCCGATCGCCGCGCCGGGCGCAGGTCTTCGCTCGTTTTGATGATCGTGGGGATCGTGGCCGCGGTGGTTGGGCTGGCATTGTTTTCGGCCACGCGCCAGCCGCCTCGCGGAGTGGATCTGGCTGAACTGTTGAAGAAGAATCCGCAGGATTACGATTTCTCGCTCGGCCACGTGCTCGATTTCACGCCGCAGGCGCTGGGCCTGTTCCGCGGCCCGCTGCTCGGTGCGTGCTTGTCATTGCTGTTTGGCCCGATCGCCAATTGGTGGATGCGCCGCCGCGGCCGCCCGGCGTGGGGAAATGCGGCGCTGGCGCTGATGATGGTCGGCCTGCTCACGTGCGTGCATGTTTCCTTCGCCCGGTTCTCGCCGATTCTTTCCTCGCACGATCTCGCGGTCGCGATCGAAACTGTTCATCTTCCAGGCGACCTCCTCGTCATAGACGGCGAGTATCACCAGGCTTCGACGCTCAATTTCTACACCCACGTTCCCGTGCGCGTGCTGCACGAACCCAGCGGCAATCTCTGGTACGGCGAGAAGTTCCCGGACGCGCCGCACGTGTTCGAAACGCCGCAGTCCTTCGCCGCTCTCTGGTCAGGACCCACCCGCGTTTTTCTGTGGACCGATCAGGACGATCCCAAGGAACTGGCCGGCCTGCCGCATTTCCTGCTGGCCCGCAGCGGCGGCAAAGCGATCTTCAGCAACCGGCAACTGCGGCTGCCCCGGTTATAATCATGCTTCCCCGATGATCGCTTCCCTGACGGTCGCTGGCCTGATGACGCCTGGCCCGATGACGCCTGGCCTGATGATCGCTGGCGTTTTCGACGCGAACGGCGTTGATCTGGTCTGGCGGGCGCTGCTTGTCGTGTCGCTGGCCGGAACTTTCACCTCCACTTTTTATCTGGGGATGACCTTGGTGGCGGTCTCGCGATATCTGCACAATACCCGCGCAGAGCTGACTGCGGCTCAGGCCACACCTTCCACCCCTTTGCCGCCGGTCGCCATCTTCAAGCCGGTCCATGGCATGGAAGAACAGCTGGCCGCGAATCTGGAAAGTTTTTTTCGCCAGGACTATCCGGACTACGAAGTGATCTTTGGCGTGCGCGAGCTGAGCAACCCGGCCGCGAAAATCGCGGAACAAGTTCGCGCCCGTTACCCGCAGGTTCCGAGCCGGCTGATCGTCTCCGGTCCGCCCACCTGGCCGAGCGCCAAAGTCTTCTCTCTCGATAAGATGATCGCGGGCTCATCGCGCTCGTATTTCATCATCAGCGACAGCGACGTCCGGGTCGCACCCGACTTCCTGCGCCAAGCCATCCCGCCGCTGCTCGACCCCAAGGTGGGGCTGGTCACCTGCATGTACCGCGGCGTTCCGGCTGCGGACTTCTGGTCATGGCTTGAGGCCCTCGGCCTCTCGGTCGAAATGCCCTCCGGAGTCATGGTCGCCGACATGATGGAGGGCATGCGTTTCGCTCTCGGGCCCGCGATGGCGGTGCGGCGCGATACGTTGGACGCGATCGGCGGTATCGCCGCGGTCGCCGATTATTATTCCGACGATTTCGAGCTGGGCCATCGCATCTGGGCCAAGGGATACAAGGTGATTCTGTCGCACCATATCGTCAGCAACGTCCTCACCCGCCGTTCGCCGCTGCGCACGCTGGGCGACCAACTGCGGTGGATGAAGAGCACGCGCTACTCGCGCCCAGCCGGACATGCGGGCACGGGCTTTACTTACGCAATGCCATTCGGAGTTCTGGCGCTAATCGCGGGCGCAGCGCTGGGCCGCTGGCAGGTGGGCGCCGGCCTTTTTGTGCTGGCCTGGCTGAACCGCATGATTCAGTCGGTGGTGGTGGGATGGGGCGTGGCCCGCGATCCGCGGGCGCTCTGGCTGTGCTGGCTCTATCCTGTGCGCGATTTCTTCGGCTTCATCGCCTGGATACTGAGCTACACGAGCCGCGAATTTTACTGGCGCGGCGAAATGTACCGCTTCGGCAAAGGCGGAAAGATCGCGCCGCTCGAAAGACTGTAGCGCCGGCGTCCTCGCCGGCTGTCGCGAAGCCGTCTCGGCTTCGCATGCGGAGGCGGGACGGCGGCGCTACGGGATCCGGATCAACCGGCCGTCCTTCAGTTCAAACCGATCGCCGCGCCAGGTCACGGTGTGTCCGGCGAAGCTCGCAGCCCACACCGCGACCGCGACCAGATCGCGCAGCGGCAGCAGCCACAGATGTTTCAGCAAGTTCCGATCCTGCAGAACCGCCTTCCCCACGGCCAGCGCAACTGCCCCGCGTAACAGCGCAACCGCACCCAGCACTGCCCACGCCCACGTCGCTCCATGAGACACCGCGAGATTCAGCAACGCCCACATCAAGCCAAACGTCGAGACCAGCCCGAGGTAGCCCCCCGCGCGCGCATCGCGCACGCCGCGCGCCCAGCGCAGTTGATGCGCCAGAAATCCCGGCACATCGTAGGCCGGCAAATGCGTCTCGACGACCACATCGGACAACCGCACCTGCAGGCCGAGGCTGGCAATGCGGCGGCCCAGTTCGTAATCGTCAGCAAGAAAGTCAACGACGGATCGGAACCCGCCGATGCGCTCCAGGTCCGCCCTGCGAAAGGCCAGCGTCGAGCCCAGCGCAAATCGCAGGCCGCCTTCCAACTGCCGCGCCACCAGCACCCCGGCGCAGAAATCGCTGCTGATGCCGAGCGCCTCCAGTCGCGAGCCGAGCGTCGGCGCTGCAACTCCGCGGTAGAGGCACGTCACCATGCCCAAGGCCGGGCTCTCCAGCGGAGCCATCACGCGGCGAAGATAGTCGCGCACGACGTGAATATCGCTGTCATTGACGAGGAGATGCTGATAGCGCGCGGTCGCGAGCATCTGCTCGAGGTTGCTGACCTTCACGTTCGCGCCCAGCGTCTGCGGGCACACCACCAGCCGGATCGCCTGCCCGGGAAATTCCTGCTGCAGCCGCTCGACACTGGCCACGGCCGGATCACTCGGATCGCTCACCCCGAAAATGATTTCGTACTCGGGATAATCCTGCACACAGTGGCTGCGGAAACTCTCATAGATATCGGGATCAGTTCCCTTCAGCGGCTTGAGAATCGAAACCGGCGGAAAAGGCTGCGTGGGGCGGGCGCTCCCGCCCGCCCTGCGCTCACGCAAGAACGCCGCCGCGCTCCACATACAGATCAGGTAGTAAACGGCACTGGAGAGGCAGCCGAGAATCGTGACGATCTGAACAATCCTGACTATGGAGTGAATCATGCGCGAGAGCAGGCCAGTCTATTCATACCGCAGCGACTCAATCGGGTCGAGATTCGCCGCCTTCCATGCCGGATAAATGCCGAAGAGCAGGCCCACCGCGGCGGCGGAACTGAAACCGAACGTGGTCCAGAACATGGACATGCGAGCCGGCAAGGAGGGCCAGACGGCCGGAATCGCCCACACCACAAGCGCGCCGGCGGTCACGCCAATTACTCCCCCGACAGCCGTCAACATAATGGCTTCGAGCGTGAACTGCAAAAGAATATCCTGTTTGCGCGCGCCAATCGCCTTGCGCACGCCGATTTCCCGCGTGCGCTCGGTGACGCTCACCAGCATGATGTTCATCACGCCCACGCCGCCCACGATCAGCGCAACGGAGGAGATGGCGAACATGCCAACAAACAAGCCCCCGGTAACCTGGTTCCAGACCTCGGTGACGGACTCGATCGTGAACAGGGAGAAGTTGTCGGGTTTTTCGAAGGGCACTTTTCGCCTGCGCCGCAGCACTTCCCGGATCTCGTCCATGGCTTTGGGCATGGCATCGTGCGACGTCGCTTTGACGACGATAAAGTGCTGCTTCTCCTCGGGATGCAGCGCTTTAAATGTACGGAGCGGGAACAGGACGCGATTGTTAATGGGATCCTTGCCCCGGTTGAACACCGACTGGATCGGGCCCAGCGTGCCGATGACTTCAAACAACCGCCCTTCAATCGTAACCTCTTTGCCCAACGGGTTTTGGTTACCGAACAGCTCCTGAGCGGTATCACTGCAGAGAACAACCACCGGAGAGCGATGCTCGTCGTCGGACTCGCTGAACCATCTCCCGTCGGCGAGCGGCAGATCCTCCACCTCCAACATGGAAGCTGTGTTGCCCTCGAGGATGGTGTTCGACGCTTTTCGGCCCTCATATTTGATGGTGTAAGTACCGCCGATATTGGGGCGAAACAAACGAAGGAGCGCTGAAACCGCTTTAACGTGAGGCAGGTCCCGCAGGGCTTCTGCGTCCTCCATGGTCAGCTCTTTGCGAGTTCGCATCTCTTCCGACAGTCGCCCAAAAGTAAGGGGATCAATATGAAACGCAAAAATGACGTTGGCGCCGACGGTGGCGAAACGATCGCGAACATTGTCATCCAGCCCTCGGCCGATGGACGAAACTCCGATAACCACCGCGACGCCAATCACGATGCCCAGCACGGTCAGGCCGGAGCGCATCTTGTTGGTGCGGATCGTCTCCGTCGCCATGTGCATGATCTCGCCGAGTTCGCTTTGCCGCATCATAGAAAGCGCCGAGGCGAAGGCACCTCGTTCCCGTGCGAAGGTGTCTATTCGTACCGCAGCGACTCAATCGGGTCGAGGTTCGCCGCCTTCCATGCCGGATAAATGCCGAAGAGCAGGCCCACCGCGGCGGCGGAGCTGAAACCGAACGTGGTCCAGAACATGGACATGCGGGCCGGCAAGGAGGG
>Ga0209517_10000460_pt1 | contig 68784 bp, 58 predicted proteins | sample PeaSoiMetSII2010_FD_187695 | JGI IMG/M metagenome (GOLD analysis project Ga0209517, IMG submission 187695) | Peat soil microbial communities from Weissenstadt, Germany - SII-2010 (SPAdes) (version 2) | ecosystem: Environmental > Terrestrial > Soil > Wetlands > Peat | place: Germany... | reverse complement strand
GTCTCAGGATTCAGCGGAGCCAGCTGTGCTAGGAACCTTCTTTTGGAACGATTTCACGCGGTCGAAATTACTGCATGGCGCGAACTGATACATCGCATTAAATTCTGCGATCCCGAGAGACTCTAGGTAGGCGGCAATCTCCTTCCCCCAAAGTTCAAATTCCCGCAAGAATGCAATGTATTCCTCGCGAAACGTTTCTAGCTGATCGAGGATCTGCTCAGGAGGCGGAGTAGGCGCTAGAGCGAGTTGCTTTTGAGTGCGGAGCACGTAATAGGAGTTGAATTGTTGTATCAGGTTTCCAAGCTCCCGCGCACGAGCCAAGAACTGCATTCGGTTCGTAACGGGAAACACCAGTTGCCCGGTGTAGGATTCGAACCAATTTGTAATGTAGTCGCCTGTGATGATCTGCTCGGGCGTCACATTCAGAGTGAAGCCAGACCGAATCATGGAGATCAATGAACGAGTGTTGCTTGTTGAAAGGAACTCCGCATATCGCCGTACGAACTGCCTGAGCCGCACATCATTGGTGGCAACGAAAAGCCGATCACGTTTCCTCTCTGCAAGTTTTGTTAGCCATGAGACTACACGCGGTCTTGCAAACCAGACTACAACGAGAATCCCGAGGACGACGAGAATATCCTTGACCCATGGTTGAGTGAGCCAAGGATATTTGGAAGTGAGTCCTAAGAAGAACAGCAACAGACCCAGAGCTGGCGTCAGGACCTTGAGAATTTCAACCACCAGTTCACGGCGCGGCGGCGCAACGACGAGTGGTGTCTCTTCGTTATCGAAATCGTCGTACTGCATTCTTTTTCCGATTATTCACGACCGCCGAACACCCCGTCAACGTGGCGCATGATCCGTTCAGGCCCAAGCCACGGCATTTGAAATTACAGATTGAGGCACGCGGGCTGATGTCGTTCTGGCGAAACTCTTCTTCGCGAAACTGCTTCACGACGAGAATTCCGCGATCATTGCGATCTTGCGCTTGCCTCCTTCATCCACGACGCCGTTTTACGCGTTCGCCTTGTGTTCGTCTACGACAGAGATCGCAGAAGTTTCATCATCCTCTCCTCTATATTCTTCCCTGTCGTGCTGGAGGTACGGCGGCGCATCTGCGGCTTGATGCCGTTGTGGTACCAATGCCAAAGCTCATCGTGCAGCTTTTTCAGATCGGTCAAGAGCTTCGACAATTCTGTCGTATTGGTCAGCGCATACACACCACTCAGGTCTACTCCCCGCTCCCTGTGGGCGTATCGCTGATCGCGAATCTGTTTGTAGCATTTGTTGTAAACGCGCCGTCTGCCCGTTACGAACTCCTCAAGTTGCCGGAAATCTGCGCCCGTAGGTTCTTTCACTCTCTTCATCAATTCGTCTACGATGTGGCTGGCGGTCGGATGTTGCTTTTCTTTCCGCCGCCTGAACGCAGTCTTAGAGAAAATCGCTGAGTAACTCTTGGCGATATTCAGGAGCCGCTCGACATTGTTGGTCTTTTCCTTGTCAAAGATTCTCCCTAAAACGATCAAAGAGTTTGACTGAACGGAATTGTCCACCGTGTTCCAAAACTCTGCGTTTCTATTCAATTGATGGAATAGTTTTTGACTCTTGGGAACTGCCTTCTTAAGAGCACGCCAGATGTAGAAGCACCGCATGGCTTCATGAACTTCGTTCTCGAAGACAAGCAGTTCGTATTCAAATCCTGCTTCCTGATCTGAGATTAGAGTTTTCATGCTCCCGCTCACGTGAGCTTCGGATATTCATCTTCGCCGGTCTCGGTGCGTCGGGGATTTACGAAGATTCCCAATGCTTGCTGGACCTTCAGCTTGTTCGCGTCGTCTTGTTCGGTCCAGGTGGGCTGCATACGAAAGCAATAATCGTAGGAACGATTTTCCGCTTCGGTTGCTACACCGATCACACGCTTGTTCATCGGCGGAAGGCCACGAGCGACGAAGCACATAAACGAGAGCATCCTCTTCCGATTTTCTCTCGGTTCCTTTCCGTCTTCCATAAGCAGGAAACAATATGTTGTGTCGCCGAAGGCTGTATAGCGTCGGAAGATCGGCGGTTTCTTTTCCATGTACTCGCTGTAGGCTTCAAAGAAACTCTTAGAAATCACGCGTCGGGTGAAACGGTCGGGTCGTGCCAACTCCCGCGCCAAACGCTCGTAGCCGTCGGAAGTTCCGTCGTGAGCGCGGTCGATTACATGATCCCATCCGTAGCTGATTTGATCTTCCAGCTTCTTAGCGATGAACTGCGGATTCCGCATGAGTGCGGGCCAGCAAGTGTTGTCAATCAAAATATTGTCGTAGTTATCCATCCACGAAAAACTACGGAGGTTCTCCAAGTACTTCGCCAAGAGGTTCTCTTCACCACCCTGAACGATGACCACCTTAGTCCGGTCGATTGCTTCTTTCTCACGGAGGTATTGGCAGAAGTCAGAAACCGTGTCCAATTCCGACAAGGCGGTATCAGCGAACTCTCGCGTGAAGACGTGAATCAGCTTGTCTTTCATGAATTGGACAAACGGAAACGGCTCCTCGCTTTCACCCATTAACACCGAAATCAGGTGAACGGTTTTAATCTGGTCGGGATTGAATGCTTCTTTCCCGCGACGCGGATTCTCTAGCTGAATCGGCACCCTGAGATCGAACATGGCCCGCCGCGCTCCGCCCAGTTGCCTCAAGTTCTTTTCGACTTCGGCCTTCTTGTATCTGCCTGCCTCATCCACTTTCAAGTCTTTGATCTGCCAGATAAGGGCGACGTCATCGAATACAACGAGCAGGTCGCATAGTTCCTTCCCGTCCGGCTTTTTCGGATTCGGGTAGCACCAGTCAGTGAGGAAGGTTCCCGTCGCGAGGTTATGGATGATTGCTTCGGCTCGCTCTCCTTTCTCACGGAAATAGTGAATGGGAATCGGCATGATCCAATTCTACTCAAAAACAAAAGGCCAAGGATCGCTCCCCGACCAAGTTCACCTTGCGCTGCTTGAGCCTGTCTACGCTGTCGGGAAACCGCTGACTGCTGACTCCCTGTTTGGTGGGAATCAATACGCAGGTTCTATTGAGGTAGCCGGATTCTGCCAGGAAGGTAGCCGGATGCTCCGTCCGCTATTTATGAGGGTGGAAAAACTCTGGCGGAGAAGGGGGGGCCCAAAGGCACGGACTGTCCTTGCCAAGCCGCGTTCGAAGGTGAGTCGCCAGTTGCCAGGTTGGGATGAGAGTTTGGCGCTGCTGCGCAGCGGGTGGAGGAATGACACGTCACCCCTGAATGGGTGCTGCACAGCAGCCGGTCGGTTGCTGTGCGTGAACTTATTGAAAGCAGAGCAATTAAGCTGACATTCGCAGTTTGCCGGTCGTCGGAAGGTGCCCACCCGGTTAACCGCTGTGAACTTGTTGATTCCTTTGGCGCAATAGCTCAACATAGAGGAAACTGGTTTCGGGAGCAGTGAGGTAATCCCGATGAAGTTCCTCTTCTTCTTGCTGTCTGTCGTTTCCCACCTTGGCGGTGACGCATGGTAAAGCCGCCGCTCCGTACGAAAACTCTAGGCACAAAAGTAAGCGAGGACGAGTTCGCGAAGCTGGAAGCACTCGCAAGCGAGCGCGGGCTAACCCTCAGCGAGTGGTGCCGCGAAACTTTATTGGCGAACGTGAACCGCCAAGAAGAGAAGTCTGCCGATTCAAGGGGGGCCAGCCATGCGCTCATGGCCGAACTGGTGGCGCTGAGGGCAATCCTGCTCAATGTGCTGTTCAAGCTGGCGAACCGCCAAACCCTCACGGCGGAGGAGATGCAACAGCTAATCGACCGGGCTGACTCAGACAAGGTGAAGAAGGCACGGGAACGGCTAGCGCAGGCGGTAGAGGCGAAGATTATCTGAGGGTAGTCCCGAATATTTTTCTTACTTTTTTCCTGTTTGCGGGTTCTTTGAGAGTAGGGGTAGTTTCAGCCATGAGCGGGCTATGGGGTCGTGACGAGTATCGAGGCTGGCCGACGACGCGGTGGCCAGTATCGAGCCTGGGAGTTTTGGTCATCGCGGTGGCGATAGGTGTCGGAGTCTTCACGTACCGGAACGCGATAGTGTGGACACCGCTGCAGCGCTGGTACTGGGATCAGTATCTGAGCGCCCAACTGATGCCCATGAAGGCGAACAGTCCGAACAGCGACTACCGATTGCTGGTGAAGGTGGACCGGCACGGCCAGCGGCGGTTGGCGCTTGACGCCGACGTGGTGCCCGGCCCGAGGCAGGGACGCCAACTGATCCCGTTCACTCTGTCGAGCCGGGCGCGTCAGTCGGGAGAAACAGACCTCCTGGTGGACCCAGTGCATTACAGCAGCCAGCAGATGCAGCAGACGCTCTCTGATTGGATTTACGACGGTCAGACACCCGACGATCTGGTCCGGCCCGCCTGGATCGGCGGGCTGGGCGTGCTGGTGATTGGGCTGGTACTGGCGGTACCGCGCGACCGCGCACGTAAGCGTGTGCTGCAACAAGGCCGCAGGTTAAAGGGTCCGCAGATGGTCACGGTGAAGGAGTTTAACCAGTGGAGCGGGGCTAGTGGCATTGGCTTCACCACGACAAAGGCAAGAGAGAGCCTCTCCATCCCGCGCTCGTTCGAGAGTAGCCACATGATGATTATTGGCGACTCGGGTGCGGGCAAGAGCGTGCTGCAACGGCAAGTGCTGATCGAGATTGCCGAGCGCGGAGAATCAGCCATCGTGTACGATCCGGCGCTTGAATACACGGCGCAATTTTTCAATCAGGCCCGTGGCGACCTTATCTTGAATCCTCTGGACGCGCGCTGCCCCTACTGGTCACCGAGCGATGAAGTCGCGCACGAGGCAGAGGCCCTGACGCTGGCGACTTCTCTCTTCCCGGACAAGCCCCGCGAGAACACGTTCTTCGTCGAAGGCCCGCGGAAAATCTTCGCGCACTTGCTCACGCTGAAGCCCACACCCGAACAACTGGTGAAGTGGATGGGCCACGAGGAGGAACTGGACCGCCTGCTGAAAGGTACGGAACTGGCAACGTTCATCTATCGCGGTGCAGGCCCGCAGCGCGGCGGTGTGCTGGGCGCGCTCAACATGGTTGCCGACAGTTTGAAGCTCTTGCCAAAAGAGAATGAAACGAAGCAACGCTTTTCGACGGAGGAATGGGCGCGACAAAAAAGTGGCTGGTTGTTTCTGACTTCGATTCCGCGATTTCGGGAGCGGCTGTTGCCGCTGATGAGCTTGTGGCTGGATACGCTGGTGTTGCGCTTGATGAACCAGGGCGATCCGGCGATGCGGCACGCATGGTTCGTGCTGGACGAATTGGCGAGCTTACAGCGGTTGCCGCAGTTGCACACGGCGCTGACCGAGAACCGTAAATCGGGGAATCCGGTTGTGATCGGCTTCCAGGGTCGCAGCCAGCTTGAGGTGTTGTACGGGCATGAGGCGGAGGCCATGCTCTCGCAGCCCGCAACGAAAATCTTCCTACATACGAGCGAGCCGCGTGCAGCAAAGTGGATATCGGACACGATCGGCGAAGTGGAGATAGAGAGGCTAAAAGAGGCAGTCAACGTAGGGCAGTTTCCGCGCGGCGGAAGATCACGGAACTATCACACGGAGCGCCGCATAGAGCCGCTGGTGTTGCCATCGGAGATCAGTGGGCTACCGCGTTTACACGCCTTGGTCAAAGTGGACAATCTGGTGGTGCCGTTCAGCTTTCCGTATCTCACGCCGCAGAAGGTACAGCCAGGCTTCGTGCCGCGCGAAACGACAGCGCGCGTTGTCGATATCGGGGACAGGCCATCCCAGCCGAACGCGTCGCCACCAGCGCAAGAGAACAAACCACGCGAGCCAGAGCAATCGAGCGAAATTGCCGCTGCACAAGAACCCTATTTCGAATGAAGCACGAGGGGGACTAAATCATGCTGACGATATCGAAGCCGCTGAGTGCTGGGCAGGCGCAGGCATACCACAAAGAAGAGTTCGCGAGCGCTCAGGGCAACTACTACACGGAAGGCGACCGCATACTCGGCGAGTGGCACGGCAAACTCGCCGAGGAGTGGGGTTTGCGCGGTGAAGTCCAGGAGGAGCACTTCGCACGACTTGCCAACGGCCAGCATCCGATCGCCGGAGAGCAACTAGTCCGCTATCAGACCGCGCGGGAATACGTGAACCAACGCGGAGAAACGGTCACGACCATGGCGCATCGCGCAGCATGGGATGCCACTTTTTCTGCTCCGAAGAGCGTATCGCTGACGGCGCTTGTTGGCGGAGATCAAGCAGCGCGCGAGGCACATCGAGAGAGCGTGAGGGTTGCGCTGGGCGAACTCGAAAAGTATGTGCAGGCACGGATCGGCGGTAATCACCCGGCAGAGACAACGGGCAAATGGGTTGCGGCTAGCTTCGAGCATGACAGCTCAAGACCCGTGGATGGCTATGCCGCACCGCAACTGCACACGCACGTCGTATTCTTCAACCTCACGGAGACGGAGAACGGGGAAATGCGTTCTCTGCAACCGCACGAGCTATACCGCTCGCAGCAATACGCAAGTGCGATCTATCGCTCGGAACTGGCTTTGCACTTAAAAGAACTCGGATATGAAGTTGAGCAAGGAAGGAGCGGCCAGCCGGAGATCAAGGGTTATACTCGCGAGTATCTGGACGCATCGAGTCCGCGCCGTCGTGAAATCCAGGAACATCTCGCCGAACATGGAGTAAAAGGAGCAGGGGCCGCGCAGATCGCAGCACACCAAACACGTGACAACAAACTACCCGCGATTACGCACGAACAAATGCAAGCGAAGCACCGAGAAATGGCCGCGGAGTACGGCCATCAGCCGGAAAAGGTGCTCCGGGAGGCGCAGGTGCGCCGTATAGAGGAGCAAGGTCCGGATCAGAAACACGAAGCCATCGAATCTGCGCTGACCTACGCTCGCGACAAAAACCTGGAGCGCCACGCAGTGACCGATGAACGCGAGTTGATGCGCGATACTCTGAAGCGCTCTATGGGCGAGGCTAGTTTCGCCGAAGTCCGGAGCCAATTTGAAAGTCGCGTGCAATCGCATGATCTGGTCGAGGTGGAAAGCAGATCGCCGAGCCGTGCGTTTACTACAGAGGAAATGATCGGATATGAGCGAGACAACATCGCTTATATGCGAGACGGACAGAACCAGCACGAGCCAATGGTGAGTCTGGAAACGTGGCGCCAAGTAGAAGAGAAGCACGCGCATCTGAGTAGCAGCCAACGCGCAGCGGTCGAGCAGATCGTATCGAACCAAGACCAGATCATCGGACTAGAGGGTGTGGCCGGCGCGGGGAAAACTACTTCCCTAGCTGCCGTCCGTGAAGCTGCCGAACAGGAAGGTTACGAAGTGCGCGGGCTTGCGCCTACCTCCCGCGCGGCGCACAAGCTGGCAGAATCTGGCATCGAGACGGAGACTTTGCAGCGGCATCTTCGCCGCGACGAGCAGCCTGACGAAGGACAGAAGCGGCTTTATGTACTCGACGAATCGAGTCTCGCCAGCACAACACAGATGAACGAGTTCTTGCATCGTTTGCACGGCGAGGACCGCGTGCTACTCGTTGGGGACAAGCGCCAGCATGAAGCCGTCGAAGCGGGCAGACCGTACCACCAGCTACAACAGGCGGGGATGCAAACCGTGCGTCTGGATGAAATCGTGCGGCAGAAGGACCCGGCACTCAAGGAAGCCGTAGAACAGCTTGCCCGCGGTGACGTGTTCGGAGCGATTGACAATCTCGACCAGCAGGGCCGCGTGCATGAGATCGTCGGACGAGAGGACCGATTCAGCGAAATCGCGCGCGAGTACGTGCGACAGCCGCAAGGCACACTCGTGATCTCTCCGGACAACGAATCACGCCGCGAGCTGAATGGGCTGATTCATCGCGAGATGCAGCAACGCGGGGAGGTGAGCGAAGACGAGCACAAGCTGCGCGTGCTCGACTCGCGCCAGGACATGACGGGAGCCGATCGGAAATGGGCCGCGCAGTACGCGGAAGGGGACGTAGTTCGCTATACGCGCGGCAGCAAAGTGCTGGGCATCGAGCCAGGCGAGTATGCACGTGTCATGCACGTCAATTCGAGAGAGAACCGCGTGACCGTCGAGCGCGAGAACGGCGAGCGTCAGACCTACGATCCGCGCCGACTGGCGGGAGTTGCGGTGTATCACGAAAACGAGCGCGCGTTCTCCGAAGGCGACCGCGTGCAGTTCACAGCGCCATCGAAGGACTTGCACGTTGCCAATCGCGAGCTCGGCACCATGGAGAAAGTCAACGACGCCGGGAATGTCCAAATCCGCTTGGACTCAGGCCGCGCGGTTGCGTTCAGTATCCGAGAGCATCCGCATCTCGATCATGGTTACGCCGTGACCAGCCACAGCAGTCAGGGCCAAACTGCCGAACGCGTGCTAATCCACGTAGACACGGAAAAAGGCGAGCAACTGGTGAATAACCGTATGGCATACGTGTCCGTCTCACGCGGGCAATACGACGCCCAAATTTACACCAACAACAGAAGCGAACTGGCGCGCGATCTAAGCCGCGACGTGTCGCAGTCTACCGCCATCGGGCAAGAGATTGACCCAGCGGCGCAGAGGATCGAACCGGGGGCCGCGCAGCAGGAAGCCCATCGACCCGAGCACGACCAAGCCCACAGCATCGGCCACGGGATTGCGATGTAACTCTTAACGCGCAGCCCGACGGCGTGGGCGTTTCCGCAGCGCGGCAGTCGCGAGCTTGCGAATGATCCCGATTCCGTCCCGCAGAGCGGTCGCATCGAGTCCACGATATGGCATGTTCGGGCGAGTGTGAAAGAGCATCGAGTCACACTCGCCGACAATCTGGCGTAGTACTACATGGTGGCGTTCCATGCGGGTCATCCTATAGCAGTTCGGAAATAGGAATCAGGGACTATAGTTCCCGATTCCGAGGACGCACGGGCCGTTACCTCAAAATGGGCTTCATGTACTCGCGCACGATCTCCAAGTCTCCGGTCCGGGTGTCTCCGAAGTCGGCTCCGACGATGAATATCTCGCAGGCGAAACGAAGGGACAGGTTGGTCTTATCCTTGAGGACCACGTTGACGAACAACGTTCCATCTTCAATGGAATGGCTGACATAATCCACGACCCTGCCGTGAACCTCGGGATAGCGTTTGCGTAGCCGCTCCTTGCGCTTCTGGATGCGCGTGTCAAGCTCCCTACTCTGCTGAGCCGTAATGGGAGTAATAGGCGTGCTCCCGGCCCATACGACATTCCGCTTTTTAGGAGTGCGTTTTTTTGTCATTGCTCTTCTCCCCGCTCGCACTCTTGGCTTTCGGAGTAGCCTTCGAGCGCTTGCTGCACTGCTGCTTTCGCACTTGTTCTTCTTCGATACGCTTCTCTTCGTCGGCGACGGCTGAATAGGGGACGATGCCGATGCGCGGCGGCAAGCCCTGTTTCTTGCGTTCTTCCTCGCGGTGCAGAACGTTGATATATACGTCGTCGGGGTCTTCCCGTTCCTTCTCGTAGGCGCGGCGCTGCCTCCAGAAACGGCCTGCGTCGTCCAGTTCATACTCTGCCTGTTCTTCGAGAAAATCAGCGTTCACGTCGGCGCGGACTTCTTCGATCCCGGCTTGGGCGCAGTGCAATGCGCTCTTGCGGGCAAAGGGGAGCTTCTCCATGCCGCGCAAAAGGGCGACGAGCTGATCGACACCCTGGTTCCACAGGAACAGGGTTTCGTAGAGCCGCAGCTTGGGCGAAACTGCGGAGGGTTGCAGGGAAAAAGTGGAGCGGATACCTTCAGAACTAGCCATCGTTGCCTCCTTGTAGGCAATTTGGTTAGGGGCGCGGTCGGTGCTTCAACACCGTCGCGTCCCGCTCAAATCCGTACATCGTCGTGCTACTAATAGTAGCAATTGTATCATTGCGACGCTCTGTAGCAAGTGTAAAAAGGATGGCATGAGTGCTACAGGAAAGCGGAGCGTTCAGATCAATGTCCGACTGAGCGACGATGACTTTGAGTTGATCCGAAAGGCAGCGGCGAAGCTTTGGCCGGATGCAGTACTCAGCAACTCCGGTATCGTGCTAGGGTTGGCAAGACTTGCGGCCAAACAAACCCTAGAGGTACAGAAGAAGTCGCGGGCAAGCTGAGCCTAGATCTGACTACCTTTGCCTTTACTGTCCGATCATGATGGGATCGATGCAGAAACGGAGAAGCAGGTGTTCTATCAGATCGGAGTTGTCCGAGCGCGGATTGACATTCTCACCGAAATTACGGGCGTCGAGTTCTCCGATGCCTGGACAAAGAGAGTCGCAAGCACTTTCTTCGGTGTACCGGTCCATTTTATTTCATTGGACGATCTAGTCACAAACAAACAGGCCTTGGCTCGGAGTAGCGACTTGAGGGACATGAAACGGAATCAGAAAAGCACAAGTGCACAAAATGAGTGACAAGCTCCAAGACGAACTCTCCCATGCCGCGCAGTACTTGCGCATGAGTACGGAGCACCAACAGTATTCGATTCTAAACCAATCAGCTGCAATCGCTCTCTACGCAGCTGCCCACAAGCTGGGCATCGTGCGATCTTTTGTTGATGAAGGGAAGAGTGGGACAAGTATCAGAGGCCGCGAAGGATTGCAGGAGATTCTTCGAGTGGTTGAATCCGGCAGGGCGGACTTTGCTCATGTACTTGTCTATGACGTGAGCCGGTGGGGACGTTTTCCAGATTCGGATGAAGCCGCCCATTACGAATATCTTTGCAAGCGGGCCGGAATCACAGTTCACTACTGTGCAGAGCAGTTCGAAAATGACAACAGCACTGTTTCCAACCTACTAAAGGCGCTCAAGCGGACGATGGCCGGCGAGTACAGCCGTGAACTGTCGGTGAAAGTGTCTGCCGGACAGCGTCGGCTTGTTGCAATGGGATATTGGCAAGGTGGCTATGGCCCATTTGGAATGCGAAGACAGCTGGTCAGTCAAGATGGCCGCCCGAAGCAACTTCTCAAGTTGGGGGAATGGAAAAGTATCGATACAGACCGCATTACTCTGGTGCCGGGACCGCCAGATGCAGTAAAGACGATTCGGCTCGCTTTCGATTTGTACACGAAAAGAGGCAAGAATCGATACGAGATCGTGGATATCCTGAATCGGCAGGGAAGATTCAGAGGGAAGAAGCCGTGGAATCTAGTAATGCTTCGTTGCCTTTTCTCCGATCCTACGTACAAAGGTGCCTACGCATACGGCAAAACTCACGACAAATATAGGGCAGTGCCACGCGAAAACTGGTTGATCTGTGAGCATGCCTTTCCTGCCATCGTCTCTCACAAGCAGTGGACCCAAGCCTACGAGCGTGTCCTATCTGAGGTCAGACGTCCCAAAGATGCGGAAATGCTGGAAGGGTTGCGGCGGCTGTGGAAACGGAAAGGGAGACTCAGCAGCAACATAATCAATGCCGCGAAAGACGTTCCTTCGGCCCCGGCTTATGCCAAACATTTTGGTGGAATCAACGAGGCCTACAAGTTGATTGGGTATCCGCTTATTCGGGACCTTTCCTGGGGCCACGCTGTCCGGTTGACTAGACGAATCAATAAAACACTTTGTGACGAGATTTGTGAACGCGTCCGGGAAATTGGTGGGAGCGCTGAGCCGATGCCCACGTTTGGGATGATTCGGCTTAATGGCAACATAACCGTAAAGGTGGCTCTTCGGAAGTGCTGGGTGCGAGAGGAAGGCATTGTGTGGGTACTGCCTCTGGGCAAGTGTTCCCTCGCGGATGTGCTGATAGTGGGCCGTTTGAAACCTCCAGAACGCTCGATAATGGATTACTTTGTATTGCCTGCACTGTCGCAACTTCACGGCGGCTTACGCTCCCGTGCGAGGCAAAGCGTTGACTACCTAGAGCTTTATCACTTTCAAACCCTTCAACCTTTCATCGAGACATTTCGGCGGCATTCAGTTACGGAGGCAGCGTGAACAAACAAAGGAGAAAGGTTCGCGGTATTACGGTTCAGGTGCGAAACTCGCTCGCGTTGCCCGAACGCGCCGCGACAGCTGCGAAACTCCTGTGCAACTCAAACACAGTCTTTGGCGAACTTTTCGCGGATGAGAATTTTGTCACCCTCTTGCAAGCTGAATCTTTGACAACGATTCCGTCATATCTGAGGCAGGTTTTCGATGAAGCGAAAAACAGGCATGAAGTCGCGTAAACAGGACGGTGGTGCGTGCTGGAGGCGATGGTATCGGACCCGGCGAGCGAATTTGCGGCTTCTCTCGGGTAAGCCTCCGCAGAATCTCTGCATCGACCAACTAAACTTGACCGTTTGTTGCCGATATGCTGAATCGCTCTTGAACAATGCACGAATAAGCAGATACCTAGCGAGGCACCATCCGGCTGCGCAACAGGACTTGCAAGCTCTCGTGGCCGAATTTGAGAACAGTTGCCAAACCTCAGTACCGCCGGGGTCGGGGACTCGATGAACCCGCACCCGACGACCTTGACGTGTTTCGGGACTCGTTGTGGACGTGGAATAAGACATCTAAGAATTCTGTATTCGTTTCAAGAATTCAGCCAGAAGAGGATCTGCCTGACTGCCACGCTTGCGTGAATCTCGACGCGGGGATGCCGTGGCGAGATGCTTGCGATAGTGCTCAGGGGTCAACGAAAGGTGCCTGTTCATAGAAATAAGACCAAGTTGTCCCAAGTAAGCTCCCAGAGCGGGCAACAGTTCCTGCGCATCGAGGCCTTGTTCATACCACGCAGCAATTCGGTGAACTGCAAAGGTGGACCTCAAATCATGTAGACGTGGCTGAAAGCGCAGACCGTCGAATCGAATAACGTTCGCATTCCGTCGAATAACCCGAAATTGGGCGTTTAATGTCGCGATGTGCACCGGCGTGCCCTTCCTCGTCAAAAATAGATTTCCCTCTTTGAATTGCTTGCGAATAGGTGACTCTAAGTACGTTGTCAATAATTTATGAATATCGGACCCAATCGGAATCGTTCTTTTTCTGGCATGGACAGTACGCTGCACGGTCATCACGTCCTGTTTTAAGTCCACGGCGGATTCTCTGAGTGTCAACGCTTCGCTGAGCAACACGCCAGTCCCGTAGAGGAACAAGAGCAGGGTCCGAAAAGTCGCAGGGTCAATTACTCGCGGCCGTATAGTACTGTTCATTACAGACTCACTCACCATCCGGCGAAGTTCGGTTCGGGAATAGATGTAAGGAACAAAGGTCGAATGCCCACGGGGAATTGGGGCAGGAAGTGGCACGGAATTGAGCTGGCCCCGAGCTTTCCAATATCGGAAAAACCGCTTTAGGTTTTCATACTTGTAATGCGCTGAGGTTTTTGGTCCCGCCAAGAACTCAGAAACTTGATACGTTGTCAAACTTGAAAGATGGACATCTCGGACGGCGCGCGAGAATGTTGTCAGAAATGACTCCATCGCCCTAAATTGCCAGCCCATAGAACGTTTGTGCGCTAAGTAGAGGCGCATTCCAGTGGACACTTTCAAATCAGACCCTCCAGCTTGAAATCGGCGACCGCGCGAAGCAACTCCACGTCAAATTTCGCATAAAACAGCGGTGACTCAGGATGGCGCTGCCCGAACAAGTCCCCGATCTCTTTCACTGTCGATCCATCGCGGAGCAGTTGCATCGCTCGAGCATGGCGAATCGAGTGTGGCCCGAGACAACCAGAGATGAGTCCAAGTTTCCTTAAGCGACGACTGGTAAGGCAGTAAAACGAACTTTTCCCGATCGGCCTGTAAGGAGGCCGCAGCGTGACGAAGAGGTGTCGGCAAGAACATCGCGGCCTCATTCTGATGTAGTTCAGGACCGCTCGCCTGACATCCGATGGAAACGGAAGTATTTGTTTTCGCCCTTTTTTCGAACGGCGCATAATCACGGTCTCTTTCTTCCAATCGAAATCGGTGAGAAGGAGGCGAGCTGCTTCGCTGCAGCGCAGGCCGTAAGAAGCAATCAGAGATAATGCTGCCCTGGCGCGCACAGACGCGAGATCCTTTCCTTTTGTTGCCTCTAAGAGTTGCACAACTTCGTTCCATGCGCGGCCCTGTGGTGGAGCACCCAGTCTTGAGTGATAAGGTGCCTTAATACCATCGGCAATATCAGGACACCAACCCTGAGAGTGACCGTACCGAGCGAAAGCTCTCAATGCGTGGATCGCCGACGAAAATGTTCCGGATGACCATCCATCCGCCCTCTTTCTTGCTATGAACCTATCAATGTGGCGAATGGAGAGGCTTGAGAGGTCCTTGGCATGTAATGAATACCATTGCAGAAAGATACGCGTTTTAAGCCGATGGGATTCCACAGAACCGGGAAGCAAGTTTCTAGATCGGTTGAACTCCGAAAAGCTGTCTAGTTCTTTCGCAAAAGGCTGGCGCGGAAGTCTTCGAGTTTTCAATTTTCCATGAAACCGCAAGAACATCGTGAAGTGATTCCTGAGCGCGTAAGCTGCATGAAAGCCCGGAAGATTGGAGTCTGACTCCGCTTGTTGTCCCCAAATCTGTTGGACTGCCTTGTCAACGTCTTCAGGACTAAGGGACCGGAGCTCCTTGAGACCGAGAGCGTCGATGGCACGAAGGAGCATCGCACCCACGCATTGCACCCTATCTCTATTTGCTCCTCGCCGGAGTAAATGCAGCAGAAACTCCTCACGTTCCTTGAACAAAAGGCCGTCGCGATGTCGCTTCAGCGCAAGAGGATGCCAATAGATCAGGTCCATGTTCCCTGCAACTCGTCCTGCACGGAACAATTCAATTTGTTCTCTACCTCGGGGACGGAAAGTGAACGGTTTGAGTCGGGCCATGAAGGGCGATAGATTAACACGCGCTGCGAAAGTTTGGTAAGGTTTGGCGGTACGACTGTAAACGTCTTTTCTTTCGGTGGTGTTTTGCATGCTCTTCTTCTCCTTCAAAACAAGTTTTTTCTTCGCGAAACCCGCGACGGTTTTAAAGGCGTTCAGCGGCGCGGACCTGTCAAGGGCGCGGTCTTTCCGCGTTCATCGCAGACCCTTGACAGGGAGCACCGCTGGAATAACGCCGGTTGTGAAAGGTGCGGGTTGAGTGGAGAAAAAATGGTGGGGCGAACGACCTCCGCTAAGAATTCGGAATCGCGGGAGACCCGGAGAGTGGACGAGTAAAAATACTTGGCAAACCTGTACTTGCCAAAAAGGGGTAAGACGCATAGTTTCAGCCCCTGATGTGGGTACCTCGCGTAACTGGCGACAGCCGGGGCGCTCGTTCCATCCTGGTTTTCCGGCGTGTGTGGCGGACTGCCGATTGAGCGGTGTGGAACAGAACTTCTCAGCGCGTTGCTCCCGGAAGGGAAAATGCAGTACTTGGCCGAAAGGCATCCTGGCTAGAGAAGGGCTGCAAAGTGCTTCTCTGGCAAATGACGGTGACCTGTGCAAATCCATGGATACTTTCACACTTACTTGCACAGTTCCACATTCGTTGTTTTTGAGTGACCAGGGAGCATAGTAGAATATATGGCTTAGAATCAGGAACTTCCACGAAGCGCCGGGATGGCGAAATTGGCAGACGCAGCGGACTTAAAATCCGCAGGTCCGAAAGGACTGTGGGGGTTCGATTCCCCCTCCCGGCACCAGCTTTCCTTTTTGTTTTGAATGGCCTGCGGAAGGGGCCGCCAACCTGCTCCACATCCCCGGCGTCATCCACATTGTGCGCCATTACAACCCCGTCGCCTTTCGAGTTGAAACAATCTCTCGGTTCGGTCACAAAACACAATCTCTTCACTTGTTGCTCCCACAACATGAGTGTAATCGCGATATTTCGTCAAGTATCCGTCCGTTCGGCTCGCCAAAGAACGTGAGTGAGCAATTTTGAACAGTTTTTCAGGCCAGAATATTGACACTGGAACGCGATGAGCCCCATACCTTCGTCAATATCGGAATTGAAACGCGCTCTCGAACTCTGGCCTTTTGTGTTCATTGCGGTTTCGGTCTCGGGTCTCGCCTATATCGCCCTGAATGCCACCCGATAAGCGATTGCTGGACTAGCGGCAATTCCGGCGGATCGTCACCCTTTTTCTTTTATGGCGCGAATCTCTTGACGAATCTTGTCTATTCGCTTTTTGATCTCAATTGCCAGATGACCTAAATCCGGCCTTGTTTCCAAGTCTGGCAAGAGCTTTTCTAGAAAGGCCAACTCGTCTTCCAATATTGGCAGCCGAATCATAAGGTCAGTTTTGTACCAGCCGCCCCCAGCGGTGTCAATTGTTGAAACCAGGCGATTACACTCATTGAGAATTGCCCGGAGCCGGGGTCAATGAGTGTAATCGCGATTTTGCAACAGTTACGGGCGCGAGAACCCCTAAATCCGCGTAAAACGGAGAGTTCTTTCCCTACTTCCACTCCAGCAACAGATAGTCATTCTCCTTTGCACTCGCTCGTCGGATGACGCTCCGGGTTTCGCTGGCCAGATCATAGCGAAACAGTCGCGCAGGAAACTGGGAAGAGTCCACGAATGCGATCGCAGACCCGTCCGGTGAGAATGCTGGTTGCACGGACGGGCTGGAGGTTGAAATCTGCTTCTGGACTTTCTGATCGACGCTCGTGACAAACACAGCAGCATCACCACTCGGGGAGCCACAGTCCTCTGTGCCCAGTTCGATCGCGAGTCGTCGGCTGTCGGGTGACCACGAAAAGTTGTAGACACTGGGTGGTGCTTTAGGAATGCTCACAGCGGTGTCGGAACCATCGATGAGCGAATAGAGGCGAAGTTCTGTGTTTGGGCTACTACAGTCGGGTTCATCATCCTCGCTACCCTGAACAGAACTGGCTGGCTCGCCGACGGTTTTCTGGTATGCGATGAACTTGCCATCTGGAGAGAACTTTGCGTCCCAGACAACATTGCTGGCTCTGTGCAGGAGCGTTCGTGTCCCGGGTGCAACATCCAGGACCTCAAGTGCGAAAGGTGAATTTATCGCGTGAACAATGCGCCTTCCGTCCGGTGAAAAGCTGAATCCCTGATACCAGTGTCCGAGGTTGCGTACTGGTCCGCGCTCTGGTGGAAAAGGAGCCAGGAAAAGGTCATCCGCCATCCCGCCATTGCCACGAGCAGTTGCTTCATAGGCGATCGCGCTTCCGTCCGGAGTCCATGCGACCTGACCGAAGCCGGTGCCGGCGGGCGGATGTACGAGTTCGGTTGTGACGCGCGTGCTGAGAATCATTACAAGTAGTTTCGCGTCGACCCTCCAGAACTCTGGTCCCTGCACTTTTTGCATATGGACCACGGTAAAAGCGACCGCTCGACGATCCGGCGAAATGACTGCACTGCCGGCTTCGCTGGAGATCTGTTCCTGGGCACCGTCGGGATGGATGATGACGAGATTGCCGTCGACAGTCCTCACGACCAGATTGCCAGCATCTGTGGAACCCGCGAGAACAACGGCGAGCAGGAGAAAAAAGACGACGCTTAGGTACACGTTCTTCATAGACGACCTCTACCCAGGAGACAACATGAGTATGGCGGTGTTTGTGTGGCCTCGTGAAGTTACGATGCTAGCTGGTCTCTGACGATCGTTGACGCAATCAGACGATTACACCATTGAGAATTGGCCGCCCGGGTCAATGAGTGCAAAAGAGATATTACAACAACCATCCTCTTGAGCGACCACCACCATTCCACCCCTTTCATTGACTTGCCCGTTTCGCAAGTCGTAGCATTCCGCTCCAGTGATCGGCCAGACCATCTCGCATTACCGCATCATCGAGAAGCTCGGAGGCGGCGGTATGGGAGTGGTATACAAGGCCGAAGACACGCGCCTGCACCGCTTCGTTGCCCTGAAATTTCTGCCCGATCAAGTGGCCCGGGATCCGCTTGCCCTCGCCCGCTTTCGGCGGGAGGCACAGACTGCTTCCGCGCTCAACCATCCCAACATTTGCACAATCTACGACATCGGGGAACAAGACGGGCGGGCGTTTATTGCCATGGAGTTCTTACAGGGAACGACCCTGAAGAACCGCATTGCCGGGTGTCCGCTGGACATTGACACTGTGCTGTCCCTCGGCGTCGAAATTGCCGATGCGCTGGACGCCGCCCATTCGAAGGGGATCATTCACCGCGACATTAAGCCTGCCAACATTTTCGTCGTGGACCGCGGCCACGCCAAGATTCTTGACTTCGGTCTGGCGAAAATCGACCCCGCTCGGCGTAGCGAGAGCGGAAGCGGATCCGACGATCCCACGGTCGACCACAAAGACATCACAATGCGGAATACCACTCCGGGCACAGTGAGCTATATGTCTCCGGAACAGATCGTGGACAAGCCCCTGGACGAACGCACCGACCTGTTTTCCTTCGGCGTTGCGCTTTACGAGATGGCCAGCACCCACCTGCCCTTTGACAGGAACACTACCGGAGCGACCTTCGGGGCGATTCTCCACGAAAGCACCGAATTACCCAGCCATTGGAATCCGAATGTGCCTGCACAGCTGGACGGGATTATCGCTAAAGCGCTGGAGAAAAATCGTGAACTCCGCTACCAGCATGCCTCGGAGATGCGTACCGACCTGCAGAGGCTGAAGCGAGACTCGGAAAGCGGCCACATTTCTGCGGCATTCTCGGACTCAGAGGCGGTGGCGGGAGTTTCTGCGGCCGGATGGGGGAGGCCGTGGAAGATCGCGCTTCCGCTTTTGCTCGCCACTCTCGCTGTCTGCGGGATCGGGGGCGGCCTTTACTATCGGGCGCATCAGCAGAGCAAACGCCTAACTGAGAAACATACTCCGGCACAATCCGGGGCCGCAGCCATCAAGCCGTCCATTGCCGTCCTTCCGCTGCAAAACCTGAGCGCGGAGCCAGACAGTGCTTACTTCAGCGACGGAATGACCGATGAAATCGCGACCAAGCTCTCGAAGATTCAGAAAATCGACGTGGCTTCGCATTCTTCGGTCGCTGCGCTGAAAGGATCTGACAAGAGTGCCGCAGAGATCGGGAAAGTGCTCGGAGTCCGCTATCTTCTCGAGGGAAGTGTACGGAAGGCGCGCAATCAGGTCCGGATTAACGTGCATTTGATCGACTCAACTACCGGGTTCCAGGTGTGGGCCGATGACTTCGCCGGAGAAATGAAGGACGTTTTTTCCCTGCAAGAGCAAACCGCCCTGAAGATTGCAGGGTCGCTTAACCTAAAGCTCAGCCCTCAAGAACAGCAGGCCATTCAGCATCGGTACACGCAGAATCCTCAAGCCTACGATTCCTACTTACGAGGTGAAGTATTAGCCGAGTATGGTGACCAGCCCGAAAAGCTGGAAGCGGCACGTCGACACTTTGAGGACGCGCTCCAGTCGGACCCAGATTACCCTCTTGCCCTCGCCGGGCTGTCATGGGTCGAAGCGCAGATCTATCGCAATGTCGACGCGAATCCGTCTTCTCTGCAGCGTGCCGAGCAATTCGCCCAGCGCGCCTTGGCCATAGACCCGCGATTGTCGGAGACCCACATGGCACTGGGAACAGTCAGCGTGGCTAAGTATGACTATGCGGACGCGGCGCGGGAGTACCGCACTGCTATCGATTTGAATCCGGACAATGCTTTTGCTTGGGATATGCTTTCTTGGGCACTGGGGTATGAACAGCCGCCGGACGCAGCCGGCGCGGAAAAGGCAGCACGGGAAGCCATTCGTCTGCGGCCCTCGCAGTACGCTGCCCACTATCACCTTGGTCGTGCGCTTCTCCTCCAGCAGCGCTACGTGGAGGCCATTGCTGCCTTCGAGCAAGCGCGGGAATTAAACCCAGCGGCCTCCCTCCCGGACTTGGGGCTCGGGCAAGTCTATCTGGCACAAGGAGACTACGACAAAGCTTTGGCCGCCCTATCAAAGAACGCTCGCCGTGCGGGCATCAACTATTTCTGGCTCGCCGCGGCATATGCAGCTCACCGCGACAAAGAGAAAACTCTCGCCACTCTGCAACAAGCCTTCGAGGCAGGATTCCACGATTTTGCCGCGCTCGATGCCAGCCCATACTTCTCTTCGCTGCGCACGGACCCGCGCTTCCAGCAGTTGACCCAGCGGTACCGCAAGTAATGTGCGGAGTGCAGCGGCGCTAGCTCTGACTGGTCGGGAATAGCGCAACTGGTCCTCACGAAACGGACGATCCCTCGCCAGCATTGATCTATCGCGATTCGTGTCGCTGGCTAAACTGGAGTTGATCCGCGCGGTGGTCTGCTCGGAGAAAATGGATAGTTGATGTAACCAGGCGATTACACTCATTGAGAGAAATTGCTTGCAAAACGCGGTTCTTCAATCAGAGGACAGCCAAGGTTCCCTGTTCATCCGAAACACGTAGTAAAACTGTTGTAGTTCAGTGGTCAAAACGCGGCAAATCGGATCAAGACGATACAAATCGAAATGCTTGTAAGCTGTTGAAGAATCAACTAGGGTAGAGAATTTTCCTAATGATGCAGAACCCGCTGTGGAACTTAAAAATCCGCAGGTCCAAAAGGACTGTGGGGGTTCGATTCCCCCTCCCGGCACCAGTTGACGCTCGCTACTGCTTATAGATTTCACGTTGGTTCGCGACCGTGTTCGTTTTCCTTGCCATGCGGTTTTTCCCGGCGCGCCGGCACTAGTCGCCGGCCTCTACTTCTGTCAGGAAATTCGAGCTATTGGCTACGAGGCACAGCATCTATTTTCTTGGGATTGATATCGGCACGGGCGGTAGTCGCGCGCTCTTGATGGATGCAGGCGGCGGTGTTCTTAGCTGCGGCGCAGAGGACCACGCCGAGTTTTCCTCTCCCAGCGCGGGCTGGGCAGAGCAGGATCCTCGCGACTGGTGGCGTGCCTGCCGCCTGGCGATTCGCAAAACGTTACAGCAATCCCGGATCGACGCTACGGAGATCGCCTGCGTTGGCCTGACCGGCCAGATGCACGGTGCCGTGGTTCTCGATGCCGAAAAAGAGGTTGTGCGTCCCGCGATCATTTGGTGCGATCAGCGCGGCGAGGATGAAGTGCAGCAGTTCTCCCGCAAGTTTGGGGCGGAGAGGCTGCTGCGGGTAGCCTGCAGTCCGGCGCTCACCAACTTCACGCTGACCAAGCTTCTGTGGATTCGCCAACATGAGCCGGAGAATTGGGGCCGCGTGCGCTCGGTGCTGCTGCCCAAAGACTATGTACGCCTGTGTCTCACCGGAGAACTGGCAACCGATGTAGCGGATGCTTCGGGCACGCTGCTGCTGGATGTAGCGAACCGGCGCTGGTCTGATGAAATTTTGCGGGAAGCAGATATCCCGAGGGAGTGGCTGCCCGCCTTGTTCGAATCTGCAGACATCACGGGCTCGGTTTCGGCGGAGGCGGCCGAAGTCACGGGCTTGCAGCCCGGGACCCCGGTAGTCGCGGGAGCGGGCGATCAGGCGGCAGGCGCTGTGGGCATGGGGATTGTCCGTCCCGGAGCGGTCAGCGTCACCATCGGAACGTCCGGAGTGGTTTTCGCCGCCACGCAGCGTCCCGTGCTCGATCCAGGCGGCCGGCTGCATACCTTCTGTCATGCTCTGCCGGGTTGTTGGCACGTAATGGGGGTGACGCAGGCGGCGGGTTTGTCACTGCGCTGGTTTCGCGATCGCTTCGGCGCCGGCCCCGACGACGGCCGGGACCCTTATGTCAGGCTCTCCGAAGAGGCTTCTCAGGCGCCTCCCGGAGCCGCCGGCGTGTTCTGGGCTCCCTACCTCATGGGGGAACGAACTCCGCATCTTGATCCCAAGGCTCGCGGCGCATTGCTGGGATTGCTCGCCACCCATACTCGCGCCCACATCATTCGGGCCATTCTGGAGGGCGTTGCGTTCAGCCTGAGGGACTCATTTTCGATCTTCGAGGAATTGGGCATCCCGGTTGAGACCATACGTCTTGGTGGCGGCGGTGCCCGGTCGCCGCTATGGCGCCAGATTCAGGCGGATGTGTATGGCCGCGAAGTGGAAATCGTTGCCACGGAAGAGGGAGCGGCCTACGGATCTGCGATTCTAGCCGGCGTGGGAGCGCGTCACTGGAACTCGGTGGAGGAAGCGTGCGATGTAATCGTGGGTGTGTCCCAGCGTATTCAACCTGTCACCGCTTCGGCCCAAGTTCTCGATCGGAACTACCAGATATACCGCCGAATCTATCCTGCACTTCGGTCCATCAACGGGTGACCCTGGCGTTGCGAGAAGCTCTTGCAGGTTGCGGAAAAACTTCATCCGCACAAGAAAAGCGACCACAGGGGCTGAAGCCCGCACTCATTGCAACATTTTACGCGGCGCTGAAGCACCGCTCTTCCACGGTGATGCATACATTCGTGAGTGTTTCCGCAGCCTGCTAGGGACAACGACGCAATTCAGCTAGGGAATGATGCGGAGAGCCACCAGCGACGACTTTCCGGGCACTGAATTCTCGACGGTGGTTGTGAGCAGTAGCTGAAAATAGGGCGGTATGGTCTTATGGTCGGGCGAAAGATCGAGCAAGGCTTTGCGGAGTTCCGCCATGCGCTCCGGATTTGTTAGGTATTCGATGGCAGCCTGAGAACCCTGGGTGTAGATGCCGTAAATCAAGAGAACACGTTTTTCTCTGGTTTCGTTCGGGAGCATCAGCACGACCGCGTAGTCCCGCGTCAACTGGTTCGTTACCGGGTCGAATTCCGGTTTGTAGACTGCCTTCTCTCCCGGCTGAGGACTGCGGTTCAGAATCAACCCGCTTTGGAAATGAAATCCCTCGATGTTGAGGAAGACTCTGCCACTCCAGGATTGATTGCCTCCCAGCAGGATTGCGTTGTCTCCCTTGATTTCCTCGAAGTTCACCAGACGAGACTGCCGCACGCGGCACCCCTGGCCGACGCTGGAAAACATCTCGCACAAGTTCACCACTCCCAGGGTCTCGCCCACAGAAGTGAAGTCCGTCAGGCTTGGGACGAAGAGGAAACGCTTTAGTTCGCGGAAATGAATCGTGTCGCGGAATTCCGGAAGACTCGCCTTCGGGATCTCATGGCCGCTAGCCAGAGTCTGGGGGCTATCCCCGTCGTGAGCCGCTCGCAGCAAGGGATGATTTGGGATGGTAATCAGCGGAGCGTCCGCCGGCGGAAGGAAGGGATGCCAGAACCAGTCGAGGCCGTCCGGCAGAGTGTGGGGTTGGCTCTGAGATTGTACGGCGCGTCCGTTGGTCCACCTCGTGGCGACAAGCCATGATGCCAGCACCACGCAGAGAACACCAAGGATCACCGTTAGTGCGAGATGCGGGCGATTGTAAGGCGCCGGCTCGGAAGCGATACTCGGCTTCGGAAGATCGTCGAGGAACACGTCTTCAGGCGCGTGGCGGGAGAAGACGGGAACATAGTGGCCCGACGGCAAGTCCAGACGGAGCGGGGCGCCTAGCCCATCCTCTTCGTAGTACTTCTTGAGAAAGCGCCGAATCTCGTGCGCTTGCACCCGCACGATGGGATCTTTTTGAGGGTTGAAGTCGACGCCGCGGTCGTAAACCTCTACGCCGATCAGGTACTCATTGAGCTTGTCGCCATTTCCCAGGAAGGTCTGCTCGGAAACAAATTCCAGGAAGCGGGTCTTCTTGGGAGAGTTGGCGAAGTGCTTGCTCTCGAGGATGCGGCGCAGTTCTTCACGCTTCTCAAAGAGCGAGATGGAGGGCGTCGCGGAAGTGTGAACAGAGACCACCGTAGCTGCCGACTGGGGCCAACACTGGGAGGGCACGTCGAAGTAGCCTGACCACACAGTCTCCCGGTCGCACAATAGCACCGTGCGTCAACGACCGTCAACGCAGAAGAGTGAACAAGCTGATGCCACACATAACGGTTATTTTCCCCGTTACTTGCGGTTACTTAGCGCGGGCGATTTTGGCATGACACGTTGATTCGTAAGCGATTCCCATCAGAATCTCTCAAATATGGGACGGCCGGGAACATGCTGGCACCCGGACCGTCGAGGTTAAACCCGTCCGTCATCCAAATTCCGCGGCAAGGTGCTTCCCGGATACGTTTATTCCGTATCCGGGAAGCGAATACCGTCCTTAACGTTCAGCATAACCTCTATTACCTTGAACAACGGGCACCCGGGCATACAAGGTGGAGGGTGCTCGACAGGGCGACATTTGCGCCAACGTGCAAGAAGCTACTCCTCGGGCTGTTGATCTCGCCTCCGCTGCTCGTTTTCCAGGCGCACACGATTGGGAGCGATAGGGAACTGGTGGTTACCAGTCGACTTGAGAGCCCAATATTGACGATCCGTTCCGAGGATGCGCAAGGAAACAAGTACGGCTTCGAGGGCGGAAGGGTGCTGAAGATAAAAGGCACCTATCACCTGTTCACGTCCGAGATGATGGGAGATCCTCACTGGGTCAAGATGAGGCTGGCGCACTGGACGAGCCCGGATCGTGTGCACTGGAGGCGGATTTCGACGGTTTCGGAGTCCACCGGGGATTTCACGGGGAAGGATCCGCGGGCGGCATTGTGGTCTCCGATGCCGGTCTACAACAGCAAGGATGACCGGTGGAACCTCTTCTACGTGGCTTATCAGGCGGCTCCGGATACCTCTCAGCAATGGCTGACAAATCACGAGGGGCGAATCTGGCGAGCGGTTTCCGCGACTCCAGGTCCGGACGGAATCGACGGACCGTACCGCGACGTGGGAATCATTCTCCAGCGGGGAACCGACTCGGACTCATGGGAGGGGCTGCAGGGAACCGATTCGTTCTTCCCCTACAGCGCCGGCGGGCGTTGGTACGCGCTCTATGGAAGCGCGCACACCGAAAAACTCCCGATCTCGCTGTGGCAAGTGGGGCTGGCAAAGGCGGGGGACCTTGCCGGACCCTGGGTCCGCTGCACAGAGTTCAATCCCTTGAAAGTGGAAAAACGTTTCGTGGAGAATCCGATCGTTACAGCGTTGGATGATGGGAGCTACGCTGCAGTTTATGACACCGATGAGCCCAATGCGGTGGGATACACGTTCTCCAGCGACGGAATTCACTGGTCCGCCGGGCAGCACCTGGTGGTCCAGGACGGTAATGGCGTGTGGGCGAGCGAAGTGCGAACGCCGCTGGGTCTGATCGCCGAAGGAAAAGATTCGTTCACACTTTTTTATACGGCGAATGAGAAGGTCCCCGGAATGGCCGCCGACGGCAATGGGATCACGCTCACTCCCGGTGCCATGGGGATGGTGGAAGTTCAGTTGAAGAAGGCTCGCATGCTGAGCGCCGGCCGCAGCAACTAGGGCGCGTCATGCAGGGCTGGTTGGAAGAGGAATCTGATTTGCATCTTTGCTGATTCGCAACTTTGGGGAGGCAACATGTCGAGAGCCAGGTTCTGCGGTTTGTTCCTTCTTGTGGCGGTAATGATTGTTCTGGCCGCGTCATCCGCGGTCGCGCAGGCCAACCGAGCAACGATCACCGGAACGGTGACGGATACCAGTGGCGCGATCGTGCCCGGAGTCGACGTGACCGCCACCAACGTCGAAACCAACGTCCCCACGAAAACCGTTTCGAACCAGGACGGCATTTACGTTGTGCCAAACCTTCCGCCGGGACACTATTCGGTCGAATTCAAGAGGGACGGATTCGAAACCCTGCTGCGCTCAGGCGTCACGCTCATCTCCACCGAAGTGGCGCGAATCGACGCCGCGCTGAAGGTGGGTGCAGTTTCTCAATCCGTGACCGTGACCGGCGATGCGCCGGTGCTGGATCTGGAGCGTCCGTCGGAAGGCACGAATATGAAGGGGAGCGTGGTCAACGACTTGCCGCTCAGCATTTACGGTGGCGGTCGGTCGGTCGAAGATTTCGCGGTTGCGATCACGCCGGGCTATTCCCCGATCAGCAGTCCTTACGGGGCTGTGGTCAATGGCGGGCAGTGGTTCACTAAGGACTACACCGTTGACGGCACGTCTGCCACTGCCAACATCCAGGGCGACTCCATGGAGTCGGGACCCACCATGGAGGCGGTGGAAGAATTGCAGGCCCAGACCAGCGGCCTGGACGCGCAGAGCTCCATCACCGGCGGCGGCGTAATTGCCTTCAACCTGAAGTCTGGAACCAACAGGCTCCACGGATCCGCATTCCTGTACGGCCACAACGAACTGCTGGACGCCAACACCTGGACCAACGACTACACTCATACGGAAAAGCCTCAACAGCGAGCGTGGGATTACGGTTTCAGCCTGGGCGGCCCAATCATCAAGAACAAGACGTTTTTCTTCGTCGCCTTCGAACGCTTCCAGCAGATTGACTTCCGGCTTAACAGCGGATCGGCAAGCGTTCCCAGTACCGACTTCCAGAATGGAAACTTTAGCAGCCTGCTCGGGGGCACCCTCTGTAGCGGGGGCGCAGGAACCGGATTGTGCGCCGGCTACGATCCGAGTAAGAACCCCATGCCGATCATGGTGCAGGACACTAACGGCAACATGCTTCAGGCTCAAGCAGATATGATCTATGACCCGAATTCGAGTACGAATCCGTTATGTACGGTGCCTCCGTGCCAGTTTGCCGGCAACATCATCCCCACCAACCGCATCAGCCCTGTGGCGCAGAGGGTGAACGCTTTCTACAAGAACTACGCTCCGCAGTTTGGCGGAATCGACAACAATAGCAGGGGGCTTCTCCAGGGCTCGCCCAGCCAGACTCCCAACCAAATTGTGGTCAAACTGGATCACAATCTGCGCGAACAGGATCGTCTCTCCGGATCGTGGATCTATAACCACAGGCCGCGCACGTTGGACGATAGCGGAGGTCTATGGCAGGCAGGAACCACCAATGGCGGCCCGCTCTCGAACGGCCGCTTCCAGATCTACCGTTCGCACGAGTTTCGCCTCAGTGAAGCCCACACTTTCAGCCCGAGTGTTCTGAATGTCCTGAACTTCACTTACAACTTCGACTTTAATGCCAGCACCCCGACCGACCCCGGCAACTGGAATCAACAACTGGGATTCGGCGACACTGGGTCTAATACCTTTCCGGTGATCGGCTTCCAGGATGGGCAAGCGGGTCACTCGGAAACTTTCCTGGGAAATGCCTGGCAAGGCAATCTTTCCGGTGTGAACGTCATCACCGGAGACAGCGTGACCTGGACCAAGGGTCGCCACAACCTCACCTTCGGGGGAGATTTTAGAGCGCACCAGGTCAACAACCGGTCGGGCTCTGGGGCCTTATCCTTCGGCTTCACTTATCTAACTACGGCCGGCGCCGGATACCCATACGATGGATTCGCCTATGCCAGTTTTCTGCTGGGTCTCGTAGGCAATAAGGCCAGCGACACCGTGGCCTACAACTTGTATGGACGGCAGAAGGCGATGTCCTTGTTCGTGCAGGACAGTTACAAGGCCACAAGTCGGCTTACCCTGAATATGGGGCTGCGTTGGGACTACAACTTCCGCTTTCATGAGAAGAATGGCAACTGGGCAAACTTTGATCAGACTGCCATCAGCCCAATCTATGGAATTCCCGGCTCGCTGGTTTTCGCCAAGAACGGCGGCGACAGCTTTGAGAAGAACGAATATGCAAAGAACTTCGGACCGTCCTTCGGCTTTGCGTACCAGTTGCTCCCCAAGACGGTGGTACGCGGCTCCTTTGGCCTGATTTTCAATCCGGTGGGAATAACGTTCTTCGGAGGGGTCCCGGACGGTTTTGCGCCGCAGCTGGGAACCAACAACACGAACAACTTCAGTTGGGATGGTCCCGGTGGCACGGGAAATTATCCAGGCGTGATCCAGAGGGCCAATGCAAGTACGGATCCCACGTCGATATTCCCAGAGGTCAGCGTAGATCCTCGGTCTCTGGAAGTGGGATACAGCGAAGCTTTCAACTTCGGTGTGGAGCATGAGCTTACACCGAACACCAGGTTGGAACTCGCCTACGTCGGAAACCGCGGCCACCACCTTACCGACACCGCGCTGGCGTGGAACCAGGGGCCGACGTCGACTTTCCTGCGCCTCTGGAAACTGCAGCAGCAGCAAGGGTACGCCGGCCTCTACGCCGACTATGTTTTCACCCCGGCCGATGCTGCCACTTACGGCGTCCCATATCCGTACCCGGGTTTCTTTGGGCCGGCTCTATCCGCGGCCGCTCCTTTTCCGCAAATGGCCCAGTCCGAAGCGAACTACTGGGGTTATGCCAACCTCAACTACGTTGGGTTACCCCTGGGACAGAGCTTTTACGATTCCATGGTGGTGGATGTAGTCAAGCGCACCGGTCGCGGCTTGACCATGGACATGAGTTACACGTGGTCCCGGCAGGAAGGCGATTCGTTCTCTGCACAACAGGACTACAACGGTTATTACACACCTGTTCAGGACTTCAGCAACATGGGCCAGGCAGCGCATGCGGTTACGGGCTACGATCTCACTCACATCGTAAAGGGATTCGTCAGCTATGAACTTCCCTTCGGCAAGGGAAGGCCATGGCTGGCTGGCCAAAACCGTCTGGTGAACGGAGTTGTAGGGGGATGGACGTTGGCCAGCCTCGTTCTGTACCACACCGGCCAGCCGTTCGCAGTGTCAGCATCCAATCCGTATTGGCCGCTATGGGGCGACATCTATCCGCAATTTAATCTGACCGGATTTGCCGGCCCCTCTAGCCCGGGCAAATTCGTTCCGGTTCCGGTGGGTGGAAAGGTCCCCGCGACCAACTTCTACATGCCATCAAGCGTGGCGAGTAACCCGGCTGCTGGATTCCTTCCTCCCACGCCAGCCGCCTCTGCTCTGCGTTGCCCGGGACAGGCCAACGAAGACGTTACTTTGCTGAAAAACTTCACCATGGGTTCCGACGGACAATACAGACTGTCTTTCCGCACGGAGTTCTACAACCTGTTTAACCGGCACTATTACGACATCAATGGCTGCGGAGGCGTCCGAGCCTCGATTGGAGCAGCCAACTTCGGCCAAATTACCGGTGTGGCCGATAGCCCGCGGCAGGGGCAATTTGCCGTTCGCTTCGAGTTCTAGGTCCCTTCGTTAAGGAATCTAGCCGGGCAGCCCGCGATACTCGCGGGCTGCATTTATCTCAAACCCTTGAAGGTCCAATAGACTACGGAAGCTTGAATTTCTCTGGAATGAGTCAGAGCTGCGGGGAGACATCTCCGCCTACCGTTCCTGAGTATGGCGTGTGGGTCGTGGCGCAATGGAGGCGTGGGATTGTTCGAAACACTAGCAATCCTCCCATCCATGGTGCTCATGTTGACCAGCGAGGACCCATGATTCGAAAATTTGCCAGGCCGAACGTGGCCTTCCTGCTGCTTGCGAGCGTGCTGGGCACCGCCCAGCCCTCGCTTGGCCAGACACCAATCGCGTTCAATCCCCAAAAGATGGAAACCGTGCTTTACGGTGCGGCTTACTATCCCGAGTACATGCCTTATGAGCGCCTCGACAAAGATGTTCAACTGATGCAGCAGGCGGGCCTCAGCGTGGTCCGGGTGGGGGAGTCGAGTTGGGGACTGTGGGAGCCGGAGGATGGACGCTTTGAATACGCCTGGATGGATCGCGTGCTGGAGCGCCTGCAGCAAGCGGGAATCAAGGTCATCCTGGGCACGCCGACGTATTCCATTCCGGCGTGGATGTATAAAGAACATCCCGAAATCGCCATCACTCGCCTGGGTGGACAGACGATTACGTTCGGCTATCGTCAGAATACGGATCTGCTGAACCCTATCTACCGCTCTTATTGCGAGCGCGTCATCCGGAAAATCGTAGAGCATTACAAGGACAATCCTGCCGTCATCGGCTATCAAATTGACAACGAAACTTCATCCGGCGGCGCTGCCAATCACGATGTGCAGGCCGGATTCGTTCAGTATTTACAGCATAAATTCAAGACGGTGGACGAGCTGAATAAAGTATGGGGACTGAATTACTGGGGTCAGCGGCTGAATGACTGGACGGAGATTCCGCCGGAAGACGGCATTATCAATCCGGGATGGAAGCTGGAGTGGCAACGTTATTCGCAGTGGATTACGACGGACTTCCTTGCCTGGCAGGCCTCGATCGTGAACCAGTACAAGCGGCCCGATCAGTTCATTACACATGATCTTGCCGGGCCGCCGCTGGCAGTGGTCAACGAAAGCGACATTGCCAAGAGCCTCGATGTCGTTGCGGTGAACCCGTATCACGGCACGCAGGACGAGTTCGACGGGGAAGCTTCGTCCTATGCGGGCGACTACACGCGTTCTCTGAAACACACGAATTACCTGGTCACCGAGACCAACGCCGAATCGATTGGCTGGGATTCCAAGGATCAATATCCGCCCTATGACGCGCAACTTCGTCTCGATGTCTACACCCACGTCGCAACGGGCGCCAATATGGTCGAGTACTGGCATTGGCACTCGATTCACTACGGGCAGGAGACTTACTGGAAGGGTGTGCTCGGCCACGATCTTGAGCCCGGACGCGCCTACGAGGAGGTGAGCCGGACGGCGCATGAGTTGCGGCGCATCGGCCCGCAGATCGTCGACTACAAGCGCACGAACCAAGTCGCCATTCTCTACAGCAATGACTCCTACTATGGGATCGAATTCATGAAGTTCAGCGATCGCGTGAACTACCGCACGATCCTGCGGCAGATGTACCACGCGCTGTACCTGAACAATGTAGGGGTGGATTTCGTTTTCCCGGAGAGCACGAATCTTTCGGACTACAAAATCATTCTGGTCCCTCCGCTCTACGTTGCCAGTGACTTGGTCCTGAAGAATCTCGTGGACTACGTGCGCGGTGGCGGCCATGTGGTGATGGCGTTCAAGAGCGGGTTCACGAACGAGTACGACACCGTGCGCTGGACGATGATGCCGGGCATCCTGCGCGAAGCCGCGGGCTTCCACTATCAGGAGTTTTCCAACCTGCGGCAGCCGATTGGGCTGAAAGGCGATCCCTTTGGCGCGGGGACGGAGAACAAGGTCTCGGACTGGGCGGAGATGCTGAGTCTCGATTCTGCAGAGGGACTGGCGTACTACGATCATCCATTTTTCAGCAAGTATCCGGCGATCACGCGCAATCGATTCGGAAAGGGAAGCCTGACCTACGAAGGAACTGTACTGACGGACAAGCTGCAGGAAAAAGTCCTGCTGGATGTGCTGCAGGCAGCTGGCTTAAGGGGACCCGATCAGGCGCTTCCCTCAAGTGTCCGGGCAAAACATGGCGTCAATCGCAGGGGCAAAACCGTCCACTATTATCTGAACTACGCGAGCGATGCACGGACCATCAACTATCCCTACGGCTCGGGTACCGATCTGCTGACGCAAGCTGCGGTCGCACATTCGCAACAGGTCACGATTAAGCCGTGGGATCTGGTCATCATCGAGGAAAAATGAACCTGCTCAGAAAGTTAAGGTTCCAATTGCGAGTGCTTTTTCGGATTGCTTCGGCCTTATGCCTAGTGGTGCATGGACTGAGTGCCTGGGCCGATCCCACGCTGCCCACGCTTTTCAGCGATCACATGGTGTTGCAGCAGGGCCGCGAGATTCACATCTGGGGCAAGGCCGATGCGGGTGAGAAGGTGACGGTGACCCTCGCCGGTCACACAGGCACGGCGACGGCCGATGCGCGCAATCATTGGAGCGTTCATCTTCCGGCACTATCCGCCGGGGGACCGTTCACCCTCACCGTTCAGGGGAACAAGCAGATCGTAATCAAGGATGTGATGATCGGAGAGGTCTGGATCGCCTCTGGTCAATCGAATATGGCGTTCGGACTGGAAGGCGCGGAGGGCGCCGCCACGGAAATTCCGAAAGCTAACTATCCGCAGATAAGGCTTTTTACCGTCCCGAGGAAGATCGCGTTATCGCCGCAGGAGGATACGCTTCCCGCGCATTGGGAGATTTGCACGCCCGATACGGCAAAGAGTTTTTCCGCGGTCGCGTATTTCTTCGCACGCGAGATCCATCGCAGCCTCAATGTCCCCGTCGGCGTCGTGGAGAGCGTGTGGCCGGGGACTACGATTGAGGAGTGGATCGGTCCTGATGCCTTGCGCGCCGATGCGGACTTCAAGCTGATTCTCGAGGAATGGAATCGCGCCACGCCCGCTGAGAAGAGCTTCGCCGACAACGCGCTCCCTATCGACCTTGAATACGATGATTTCGAACTGATGCCTGCGTCGCCGGGCTCTGCGAGCAAAGCGCTCGCAAATTTTGATGATGGAACCTCCCGAATTTCGATGGGCGGATCGTTTTCCTATGGCTGGACCGATACGCGTGACACGGTCTTCGATCTTCTATCGCCCGGCCGCGGCGGGAGCGGATTTGCAGCCCGAATCGCGGGCCGAATCAACGGGGCGCAAGACTCGATTCTTACTGCTCACTACAAGCTCGATGGCACCGCTCTCGACCTCACGGCTTTCGCCGGCATCCGTTTCTGGGTGCGGGGCAACGGCTCGTTTCGTTTCAAATCGTTACAGCCAACCATCACCGATTACGATGACTATGCCATGCCGATTCTGAAAGCATCTGCCGACTGGCAGCCGGTCACCGTTCGATTCTCGGATCTCCGCCAGGAAGGGTGGGGAGTGGTGCTGCCCTTTACACAGAATGCACTCTCGGGATTCAAGATCGAAAACTTAACGACATTAGAATATGCGCCCATGCCGGTCTCGGGCCTCTACGAAGGGATGATCACACCGCTGCTCCCGTATGCCTTCCGTGGCGCGATCTGGTACCAGGGAGAAAGCAATGCCGAAAAGGCTCATCAATATCGGAAGCTGCTTCCTGCACTGATCAACAATTGGCGTGATGCTTCGCACCAGAAAGACCTGGACTTCCTGATCGTGCAGTTGCCCAATCACGGAGCCACGCCAGACCAGCCGAGTGAATCAGCGTGGGCCGAGTTGCGCGAGGCCCAGTTGCTGACCGCGAAACAGGTCCCAGGGACCGGGCTGGCCGTCACCATTGACGTTGGGGACCCGAGAGATGTTCATCCGCACCGCAAACTGGAAGTGGGCGAGCGGCTCGCACTGTGGGCACGGGGCACCATTTACAAGCAGCCGATCGAGTATTCGGGACCTTTGTATGAATCCATGAAGATCGAAGGCAGTGAGATCCGGTTGCTCTTTAGCCATGTGGGCGCGGGGCTGGAGGCGCAGAACGGCTCAGAATTGCGCGGTTTTGCTGTAGCAGGTGCAGATCGAACGTTCCATTGGGCCGAGGCGCGCATCGACGGCGACACTGTGATAGTTTCCACCCGGGATGTCCCAAGACCTGTGGCGGTGCGCTACGCGTGGGCGGACAGCCCGCATTGCAATCTCTTTAACAAGGACGGACTGCCTGCTTCGCCGTTCCGGACAGACGACTGGCCGGGGATCACGGGCACGCGCTGAGAGTACCAGGCCGTTGCAAACTAGGAGGAATTTCAGAAACGTTGAGTTCGTCTTTGGTCGTTCTCGTCTTTGATTGGAAGCTGCAGGCGAGGTAACCAGCCGCGTGGTTACTGAGGTTTGCCGCTGCAAGAGCGACATGTTCTTCGCACCTTCGTAACTGGTTGTGGTCAATCCCTCACAACTATGCTTCCACGCGGGGGTTTTAGTTCCACATGACCAACAAAATCTCGCAGTCTCTGTTAGTCTTGGCAGCGGGTGGACTGATGTTTGTCGGCGCCGCCTCTGCTCAAACTCAAAACAGCACCACATCCGGGGCGGGCGCAGGGCAAGTATATCCTGGCCATCCACGCGTGAATCAAGTCAATTCGCGCGAGACCAATCAGCAGAACCGCATTGCCAACGGCGTAAAGAACGGACAGCTCACGCCGGGGCAGACGTCGCGGCTGGAAAAAGGCGAACAGCGGCTGCAGAACAACGAGAAGAAAGACATGGCCGCCAACAACGGTCACTTGACCAAACAGGATCAGCGCCAGCTCAATCACGAAGCGAACCACATGAGCAAACGCATCTACAAGGACAAGCACTCGGACAAGTAAAGCCGCGCCTCCCAGTTCAGGACGAAAGCCGCCGGTAGTTGCGGCTTTTTTCTTTTGCAGGATTGGGCGGTGCTGGGTCTCGCAGAAGACACCGATGCCACGCCGTTCGGTTTCGAGCGGGGCCCCAATGCTCCGGAATTCGTAATTCCCAACGAACCCTTCCCTGTCAGCGCAAACTCTTGTCTATAATGACGGAGCAAGAACCAGGCCCGCCGTTCAGCGGAGCCGTTCGTGATCACATGCTCATGGTTTCTGCACGTTGGCACCGTTGCTCTGGGATTCGCCAGAATTGGCCGTCCATTTCATGAACGTCAAACCGGGCATTGAAGTGGCGAGCCTGAGCGACGTGGGTCGCCAGCGCGAGAACAACGAAGACGCCTACCTTTATTGGGAATCATCCAGCGAAGAAGAGTTTGTGCGCAAAGGACGTTTGGCCATCGTAGCGGATGGCATGGGCGGGTACGAAGGCGGACAGGAAGCCAGCCGGTTGGCGGTGGAGACGGTTCGCGATGTCTATGCCAAGGCATTTGGCGGCGATCCGCAGGCGACTTTGCTGGAAGCATTTGCCCTTGCCCACGAACGCATACAGGACTACGCCGAGCGGCACCCCGGGTTCTACGGAATGGGAACCACGTGTACGGCGCTGGTCCTGCTCGGACGCAATCTTTATGTGGCGCACGTTGGGGACAGCCGCCTCTATCGGGTGCGGGGTTCTGAGATTGCCCGCCTCACGCGCGATCATTCCTACGTCAGCCGGCTGGTGGAGAACGGCATCGTCCGCTCCGAAGATGCGGAGAAGCATCCGCAGCGCCACATCCTCACCGCGGCCCTGGGAGCGGGCGTAGAAGTTCTTGTGGATAGCTCCCAGCCGGCAATGCTCGTGGAAGCAGGGGACACGCTTGTATTGTGCACCGATGGCCTTTGGGGCGTGGTGACTGAGCATGAGATTGTGACGGCGGTGAAAGCAAGTTCGCCGTCGGAGATGTGTTCCGCGCTGGTCAACCTGGCCCTGCAAAGGGGCGGGCCGGATAACATCACGGTGCAAATCCTGCGCGTGGTCGGTTAATCCATAAAGCTCAGACGGTAATCCCTTTCCTCGGTCTGCAACCGGATGCTCATCCCGCGGGGAATGCTCCCGCCCTCGAAGTCGCTAAGCCCAGGGCTGAAAGGCTCTAGCATCTCGGCAAGAAATGGCCTTCGGATTGCTATGTCCTTTATGTCCATAAAGTCTATCATTTCTGTGGAGTTTATGGCATAGTAGGGGCTATGAAGAGCTCGCAAAAGCGCGGGGGAGCACCAGAGTGAACAGGCACGTTCTTGCCATTCTGATTGTTTCTCTTGCGACCGTCGCCACGGGGTGGGCGCAAACCACTATCCGCGTGGGAGCGTTTCCCAATATCACGCACGCGCAAGCCATGGTGGGCAAGGCGAACGGCTGGTTTGACAAGGCCATGGGCCCGCAGGTCAAGGTGCAATGGAGCAGCTTCAATGCAGGACCTTCCGCCATCGAGGCCCTGTTTGCCGGCGCGATCGACATGACCTATGTCGGCCCGAATCCCGCGATTAACGGCTATGTCCGGTCCAACGGAGAAGCGGTACGCGTGATTGCCGGCGCCGCCAGCGGTGGAGCCTCGCTGATCGTGCGCAACGACAGCGGCATTCAGAAGCCGGAAGACTTTCATGGCAAGCGGGTAGCGTCGCCGCAATTCGGCAACACGCAGGATGTTGCCCTGCGCAACTGGCTGAAGAGTCACGGCATGAAAACCAACGACAAGGGCGGCGATGTGCAGATCATCCCCATGGCCAACCCTGACCAGTTGACCATGTTTCTGAAGAAGGATCTGGATGCAGCCTGGGCTCCGGAGCCCTGGGCTACGCGCCTGATTCATGACGGAAACGGCCGCCTGTTTGTCGACGAGCGCACGCTCTGGCCGAATGGCCAGTTCGTCATCGGGTTGCTGGTGGTGAATACAAAATTCCTGAAAGCCCATCCAGACCTGGTGAAGAACTGGGTTCGCGCCCACCTCGAGCTTACGGATTGGATCAACGCTCACCAGACCGAAGCCAAAAAGCTCTTGAACCAGCAGATTCAAGCGGACACGGGCAAGGCGCTGCCAGCGGCCGTGCTGGATGAGGCGTTCGCCCGCTTGCAGATTACTTATGACCCGCTGCATAGCGCGCTCAACACCGCAGCCCAGCAGGCCTTTGACGATGGATTCCTGGGACGGCAAATGCCGGATCTGTCTGGACTCTACGATGTGACGCTTTTGAACCAGGTTCTCGCGGAGAAGGGAAGAAAGGCGATCCAATGAGCACCAACACACACAATTTTGCGGCGCAATTGCCGATTTCTGCGAGACCACCTCTCTCTGTCCGCGCGACCGGCGTGCGGGAGAAATTTGGCCCGGTTTCGGTTACGCGACCCTCGCGAGCGGTTTCGCCCCAGGTGCCGAAAGTCGGTTTGAGCGAGATTTGCCTGAGTTACCGCACGCAGAGCGGGGAACGCCTGCTCGCCCTTGATCACATCAATCTCGAGGTGAAAGCCGGGGAATTTCTTTGCATCGTCGGGCCGTCGGGCTGCGGCAAATCCACGCTGCTGCACCTGATTGCGGGCCTGCAACCGCCAACTTCGGGGCAGATCCTCGTGGATGGCAGACCCGTCCAGGGACCGGGCACCGATCGCATCCTCATCTTTCAGGAGCTCGGACTGTTCCCCTGGCTCACGGTGGGTGAAAACGTCGAGTTCGGCATGAAGATGAAGGGCGTTAGAAAAGCGGAAAGGGAAGAGCAAACCCGCCACTACCTGCGGCTGGTTCATCTGGCGCAGTTCAAAGACAGTTACACGCACCAGCTCTCGGGCGGCATGCGGCAGCGCGTGGCGCTGGCACGCGCGCTTGCCACCGAGCCTGATGTCCTGCTTATGGACGAGCCCTTTGCCGCGCTGGACGCCCAAACCCGCGATCTGTTGCACGATGAACTGGAGCGTATCTGGGCGGAGACCGGGCGCACCATCATTTTCGTGACTCACAACGTGCGCGAAGCCGTGCGCCTTGCCGATCGCGTCGCGCTGCTCACCTTCCGGCCGGGCCGCATGAAGCGGGAGTTTCCCGTGGACCTGCCTCGTCCTCGACTGATGGAAGATGTGGAGGTGGTGCGGGCAGCGCGCGACATTCTGGACGATCTGCGGGAAGAGATCAATCGCTCGCTCGCGGAGGAGTACCAAGCGGGTGTGAAACCGCGCGTGGAACCGGGAGGCGAGCAATGAAACGCGCCTTTCGCTATGTAGTCTTCTACGGTGGTTTGCTGGGCCTTTGGACGCTGCTGGCCGAACTGAAAATTTGGCCGCCGTATTTGTTTCCCACCCCGTGGGGTGTGGGAGAGGCCCTGCATAACGGATTTGCCGACCACAGTTTCTGGATCGCAATTGCGGTCAGCATGCAGCGGGTTCTGATCGGCTACATCATTTCCGTGATCCTGGGCATGGTTCTGGGGCTGGGTGTCGCCAGCAACAAGTTTCTCGAGGAGACGATGGGCGGACTGCTGGTGAGCCTGCAGAGCCTTCCCAGCATCTGCTGGTGGCCTCTGGCGTTGCTGTGGTTTGGCCTTAGCCAGAACGCGATTCTCTTCGTAGTCATCATGGGATCGCTGCTATCGGTCACGCTGGCCATGGAAGATGGGCGCAAGCAGATGCCGAAGATTTTCGGCATGGCGGGGCGCAACCTGGGCGCGCGCGGATTCAAGCTGTTCTGGCATGTGCTCCTGCCCGCCAGCCTGCCCTTCATCGTCTCCGGGTTGAAGCAGGGCTGGGCGTTCGCCTGGCGCTCGCTGATCACCGCTGAGATGCTTTATTTAAGTTTGGGTCTGGGACAGGTGCTGATGATGGGGCGCGACTTGAACGACATGAACGCCGTCGTCGCCGTTATGGTCCTGATTATCGCCATCGGATACGTCGTGGATGGGCTGGTTTTTAAGTCCATTCAGCGTCATATGCAGAACAAGTGGGGATTGACGCCGGCAACATAGAAGGAAAGTCGCCTAGGAAGGTCCCGTCCCCCAAGGAAATTAACCCCGCGTTAAGACAGAGAGTTGGATTCATCTTATAATGTCGACTAAGTCAATGGATATAATAGTAACAGTCGGGCTGGCGAAAAAACATGAAGTTGCCGGTCCCAAGAAGAATGGAGAGTCCCCGCTCCGATTTCCAACTCGCGACGATTTTGCATTTCTCCCCCAGAAAACTGATGTGGCAAGCACACACCCGAAGAGGAGAGGACTGTAATTCCATGAAAGCCACCAAGAAGCTGTTTTTCACGGCCCTTGCGATAGCGGCTCTGACCGCCTGCGCCTGGGCGCAAGATTCCTCATCGAGCGCGCCAGCCCGAACCGAGAAACACAAATCGGCCGCGGCTGCCCCTGCGCAACCGGCGGTCACTGCTGCCGACGTCCAGGCATTGAAGGATGCACTGGCCGCGCAACAGCAGCAAATCCAGCAACTAACCCAGCAACTGCAGCAGAACCAGCAGAACTGGCAGAAGGCGCAGGCCGCAGCGGCCGACGCTGCCAACAAGGCAGCTGCGATTCAAGCCGACACTGGCCAGGGATCTGACTCCGTGCGAGCGGCGTCCAAAGAGGACGTCAACCGCATAGCCGCGCCCGGAACACACTCCAGCGTGGGACCAGCGGCTCCTGCGACCGCTGAATCCGCTGCGGTGTTCCACCCGCCTAGTGCCAGCACGACTGGGGTGCCGCCAGTGCAAGACTTACAGCGCACGCCGCCGATCAACATTGTCAGGGCGGAGAATCCGCTCTCGATCAAGATCGGGGGCGCTGAGTTCACTCCCGGTGGGTTCGTGGATCTGACAGGAATTTTCCGCAGCAAGGACGTTGGTAGTGGTCTCGGCACAAATTTTACAATCCTGCCGTATAACAACACGCTTCCCTTGGGCGGCTTATCAGAATTCCGTTTTACTGGTCAAGGCTCGCGGTTGTCTTTGAAGGTGGAAGCCAAGCCCAGCAAGTGGACAGACGTAATCGGCTACGTGGAAAGTGACTTCAATGGCTTCGAGCCCGCGAATTCCAATATCAGCACCAAGAGCGACACATTCCGTCTCCGCCTGGCCTTTCTTCAAGTCAGGTCCGGGAAATGGGAGCTGGTAGCTGGGCAAACATGGTCCTTTCTGACTCCCAACAGGGAAGGGCTCTCGCCGTTCCCGGAGAACATTTTCACCGCACTTCGGCTGGACTCGAGCTACCTGGCAGGTTTGGTCTATGATCGGCAACCCGGGATTCGTGTTGTGTACCATGCAGCCGATTGGTGGTCATTCGGCGTTGCCGTCGAAAATCCGCAGCAGTTCGTGCCCACGTCCGTCATTTTTCCGACTGATAGCAGCTCCTCCACCTTCTTTTCCAGCCAGTTTGACAACGGAAGCAGCAACACGAGCTCTGCCACCGCTGCCGGGAACCCTACCGTTCCAAATCTTCATCCCGACATCATTGCGAAAACGGCTTTCGACTGGAGGCTCAAGGGAAAGTTGTTTCACGTGGACGCCGGAGCTGTGGCCCGCAGTTTCAAGGTTTACAACAACCTTGTAAAGCCCGCCGACACCAACACAATAACCGGCGGTGGTGGAGGCGTGAACCTGAACTTTGAGGCCCTGAAGAACTTTCACCTCATTGGGAACTCGTTTTACGGCGATGGCGTCGGGCGCTACATCGGCGGCCTCGGACCTGACGTGATCGTGAAGCCGGGGGGCACTCTCTCGGGGATTCACGCGGGATCAGGCGTCGCAGGCTTTGAATGGCAGACCACGCCGAGATTGGTCATCGATGGTTATTACAGCGGCGCCTACTTCGGGCGGAACTACGCCGGGACAACCAAAGCGTTGGGCACTGCTTGCGGTGCTACGTCGTATTGCGTGGGTTTTGGATTCCCCGGGTCGGCGAATACGAACAATCGGGACTACCAGGAAGCCACCGTGGGCTTTGTACCAACGATCTGGTCCAGCCCGAACTACGGAAAACTGCAATTCATTTCGCAGTTTTCCTACGTCGTCCGCAGTCCCTGGTTCGTCCCAACCGGGAGTCCGAAGAATGCCCATATTTTGATTAGCTATGTAAACTTGCGTTACATAATTCCGTAGTCGTTAGAGCCGTCGAGGCACGCTAACGTCTGAGCGCGGTGTCTTCATCTCAGAATCGCCGCCGGCCCGGTTTTGGCACTCTCCTTTTCCGGGCCGGTGGTGTTAACGTATGGGGCAGTGGATGAAGGCGGAGAGCTGGCTCCCCGATGGCAGATATCACCTCACGACGCGATTTTCTGAAGCAGGTGTCCGGCGCTGCGCTGGCGGCAGGGGCAGCGCCGTCCATGCTGGCTTGGGCGCTTCCACTTCAGGGTCAAGCCGTCGACGTGCCCGGCGAAGATGGGATGATTCTGCGTTCCTTCCGCTTTGTCGACCTGGAGTCGCCCGTCGAATATTTCAATACCTGGCTCACGCCCGTGCCGCATTTCTTCGTGCGCAATCACATGCACGAGCCCAGCGAACTCAGTGCTGAAGACTGGAGGCTCACCGTCGGCGGCGAAGTGGAGAAGTCACTCACCTTGACTCTCGCCGAACTTTCCAAGCTCGAAACGCACTCCGTGGTCAACACCCTGGAATGCGCCGGCAATGGCCGCAGTTTGCATCGTCCTCAGGTTCCCGGCATTCAGTGGGGCAAAGGCGGGGTGAGCACGGCGCGGTTTTCCGGGCCTCGGCTGCGCGATGTGTTGCAGCGCGCGGCCCTGAAATCCGCGGGGAAACACGTGATGTTCCGCGGGCTCGACGAAGTTCCCGGGAAGGTGCCTCCCTTCATTCGCAGCATCCCCATTGAAAAGGCGCTGGACTCCGACACGCTGATCGCCACCCACATGAATGGCGCACCTCTGACCAAGCACCACGGCTTTCCGGCGCGGGCGCTGGTTCCCGGCTGGGTTGGCGCGGCCTCGTGCAAGTGGCTGACTGAAATCAAGGTGCTCGAAACAGAATTCGCCGGCAACTTTATGAATCCGGGTTACCGTTTCCCGAACCAGCCCGGGAAGCCAGGAGAGCCTGTCAAGCCGGAGGATACGCACCCTCTGACGAGCTTGAACGTGAAGTCAGTAATCTCAGGCCCGAGTGACGGAGGGAGCGTGAAGGCAGGCGCATTGCATGTGCATGGGGCCGCATGGGCCGGTGAAGCTGACATCGTGAAGGTGGAAGTCTCCACCGACGACGGAGCTACGTGGAATCCGGCAAAGCTCGGCCACGAGCAGGCTCACTACGCCTGGCGGCTGTGGAGCTTCGATTGGAAAGGCAAGGCGGGCGATTACAGCGTTCAATCGCGCGCTACGGACAGCCAGGGACGCACTCAGCCCCAGACCGCCGTCTGGAACCCTAGCGGCTATCTTTACAACGCCATCGATCAGGTGAAGATCCATGTTGCCTAGCATCAAGAAGTTTCTCGGCCGGCTTCCGATGCGCGCGCTTGCCGTCCTGGCGTTGGCGATCATGGCTTCTTTCTGGGCGCATGCGCAGAAACCAACACCGGCCAAAGCCACCGAGGATCTTCCTCCCGGCGCTATGCAGGCCAAGGCCACTACCTCGTGCCTGGAGTGTCATGAAGCTCGCATCATTCTTCAGCAGCGCCTCAGCAAGGCTGCATGGACGAAGGAAGTCGACAAGATGGTGAAATGGGGAGCCGTGGTCGATGCCAACGATCGCGACGCGCTCATCGACTATCTGAGCACGAACTTCAATCCCGACCAACTGCAATATCAAGCCCCGCGCACGTCCACCGAGAAGGGCAGCGCCGGGAAAATTTCGAAATAAGAATCCTAGTCACAAAAGCAACGCGCTGCCGACCCAATGTCCGGAAGGACACTACGGCAGCGCTGCCACTGCTGAGCCCAAGAACTGTTTAGACTATAAAAATCTGGTTGCACTACTTCTAGTGCATTGTTAGGTACTGGGAAGTTAATACCTGAAGGTCTAATGAATAGAAGCGATCTCACAACGAAGCAAGGGAGCGAACTGAGCGCCCCCCTCAGGGGCTAAACCCGCGTCACTCTCTGGCCTAGGCGGCACGGCTGGAAGCCGCGCCCTCCCCAAAACCGTCTATTAGACGGGTTCTAGTAAGCTCAAATTTAGGATCCCTACGGTTTTCCCTCTGCCTCCCCTGTGTCCCCTGTGGTTGAGCTCTTCTCTGGCCGCAGCAGCGGAAACAGAATTACATCGCGGATAGTGTGCGAGTCCGTGAGCAGCATACACAGCCGATCGACTCCCACGCCCACGCCGCCGGCCGGCGGCATGCCGTAGGACAGCGCCCGGATGTAGTCTTCATCCATCTGGTGCGCTTCATCGTCGCCGCGCTCGCGTTCTTTCAGTTGCGCTTCAAAACGCCGCCGCTGATCTTCGGGATCGTTGAGTTCGCTGAATCCGTTGGAAATTTCCATCTGCCCGGCAAAGATTTCGAAACGCTCGGTCCAGTCGGGCTCGTTTGGTTTCTGTTTGGAGAGCGGAGAAACGGCAGTAGGGAACTCGTAAATGATCGTCGGCTGCGTGAGATGTTCTTCGGCAACGGCCTCGAAGATGCTAGCAATAGCTGCACCTGTACTCCCGCCCTTGCGCAAATCCCCCCGAATCAGTTCAAAGGTAGCCTGACGCTTACTCCCCACAAATTTCTCTGATCGGGCGTCGACTATGGCTTGAATCGCTCTACCCAATAGCGCTTCGACAGTCTTATTGTCGACGAAGTCGCCCATCGCAGGCTTCGAACCAGCTGCCTCCGGCCAATAATGAATGATGGCCTCGCGCATGGTCAGGCGCTGCCAGTTGGCCCAGTCAATTTCCTGATCACCCCACTTTGACTTGGTGGTGCCGTTCACGTCTTTCGCAGCCTGCGTGATGACTTCCTGGGTGAGATCCATGATGCCTTGGTAGTTGGTGTAGGCCTGATAGAACTCGAGCATGGTGAACTCGGGATTCCAGCGCCAGCCGAGGCCCTCGTTGCGGAAATTACGGTTGATCTCATACACGCGGTCTAATCCACCGACGACGAGCCGCTTCAGATAAAGCTCAGGCGCGATGCGCAGATATAAATCCATGTCGAGCGTGTTGTGGTGCGTGACAAACGGCCGGGCCACGGCGCCGCCCGCAATGGGCTGCATCATCGGGGTCTCGACTTCGATGAAGCCGTGGGCATCGAGCGTGCGCCGCATCGACTGAACCAGCTTGCTGCGCTTCAGAAAAACTTCCCGCACTTCCGGATTTACGACAAGGTCCACATAGCGCTGCCGGTAGCGCAGTTCGACGTCGGTCAAGCCGTGCCACTTCTCGGGCAAGGGAAGCAGATCTTTGCTGAGGAAGGTTATTTCTTCGACATGAATGGTCAGCTCGCCGGTGCGCGTGCGAAACAGATATCCGCTGACGCCGATGTGGTCGCCGAGATCGAGCAGCTTGTAGAGTTCGAATCCCTTTTCCCCCACCGCGTCTTTCTTGACGTAAATCTGCAGCCGCTGCCCGCCCTGCTGCAGATGGCAGAAGCCGGCCTTGCCCATGAGGCGGATGGCCACAATACGGCCGGCCACGCGCACGTCGACCCGCGGGTTTTCCAGTTGCTCGGCAGTTTTGTCGGAGTAATCCACCCAGATTTGCGGAACCGTGTGCGTGAACTCGTACTGGTTGCGGTACGCCGGCTGGCCCAGGGCCTCAATTTGTTTCAGTTTCTGGCGCCGCAGTTCGTAAATATTCTCGTCGAGAGCCAAGAGAGTCCTTTAAGCAGGGAATCGCGCCCCGATTTCGGCGCGGAAAGTCAGTGCAGTGTTGAAACGCGATTATAAACAACCGGCTTGTGGGCGTGTGGCACGCCGGCGGCACCGAAGGATCCCCTTGTCCTGATCTATGTATCTTGGTACATTGGTACACATGACTGAAGATGCCAAGCTGCTGGTGGAACGGGTGCAGACCGGGGTGCGCATCGAAAGGCGCATTCTGAAAGTTTTGAAAGCCTTCGCCGAATACCACGACATCACCCTCGGCGACCTGCTGGAGGGCATCGTGCTTCATGCCTTCGACGGAAAGACTCCATTCAGCCCGGCCTCCATCGAGCGCATCCAGGAGCTGAAGAAGTTTTATGAACTCGACCTCGACGCCAGCGCGAGTCACAAGCTCAAAGAGATGAAGGGGAGAGCCGCTCGCAAGCGGGCCGCCGACAAATAGGAAAAAGCACGAGATGAACGAGACACGTCTGAAATGTGCCATTACTGGACTGCAGTGGACCCTCGGTCTGGTCATCCTGATCGAAGCCATCCTGTTCGTGATGCCCGGCGCTCGCCACGAGTTTGCCAAGACTCATATGCCGGATGCGGTACGGACAGTTTTGGGCGCCGGCGAGATTATGGGTTCGGTTCTGTTGCTGATTCCGCGGACGGTCGTTCGCGGGGCGTGGCTGCTGCTCGCAGTGTTCGGGTTCGCAATCGTTATCCATGTGTTGCACGGTATGTACAACGTTGGCAACCTGCTCATTTATGCTGCGGCGGCCTGGGCGATCGCCGCGGGCAAACAAGGTTAGTCGGGGCGACGTTCATTCCCTGATGGTCCGCTCGATGCTCGTTCATTCGGGTTCTATGGAGAAACGTACTTATGATTACTCTCAAATTAATTCTTGCAAGCGGCCTTATCGCTGTCGCGAATGCAGTTTTCGCGCAGGGAACAGCGCAGCAGGTCAGCCGTACCGGGAGCTTCGATTTGCCGTGCAATGCCGACACCGCTTTTCCACTTTTTAGTCCTGAAGGCGAGCGGGACTGGGTGAAGGAGTGGGATCCTAGACCGGTATTCCCGGACACGATTGAATTCACCCGCGACACCGTCTTTCGCGAAGGTCGCCCCGGCGAGGAAGCGGTTTGGACCATCGTTGACGCCGACTGGCAAACTCACCGAGCGGAATATGTTCGCCTTGCTCCCAATTCTCACACCGCACGAATCGTGGTGAAGATCGAACTTCTTGGGGCAGAGCGCAGCCGGGTGGTCGTCAGTTACACGGTTACCGCTTTCGGGCAGAATGCCGCGAGTCTGGTGACAGCGTTCTCTGAGGAGGCATACGCTGCGAAAATGCGCGACTGGCAGCAACAGATCAGCGCGTATCTGGAGAATCGCAAACTACGAGAGGCTGGCCCGTCGGCCGGGCGCCCGAACACGGAATTGCGTTAGACCCCAGGATTGTTCCTTGAGCAACTAAGAACTGATCGACTGTTTTGAGAACCACGCTATTCCTTGCTCTCAGTTAGTCTCCTCCTGCGTCTAACGCGCCATGAATCTCGATCGAAAGACAAAGATGAATCCCAAGAAGCGTCTGCTGCTAATTCCATTTCTTCTCACTTTGACTCTCGCCCATGCGCAGGAAATCCGCAACGGCGAGGACGTCTTGCGCGCGATGCACGATCGCTACCAGACGTCCTGGTACGACACCGTTACCTTCACCCAGAAAAGCACGACCTACAACGCCGACGGCACCACGAAAGTTGAGACCTGGTACGAGGCGGCGCTGCTCCCCGGCAAGTTGCGCATCGACATCGGGCCGTCCGGCGGCGGAAACGGTTACGTCCTGGCCGACGGAAACGTGACAATTCTGCAAGATGGCAAGATATCGGGAGCGCGGCCGCTGGTGAATATGCTGCTGGTGCTGGGATTTGATGTCTATCGCCAGAAACCGCAGACCACCATCGATGTCGTGACGGGCCAAGGCTACGACTTGACGAACTTGCGGGAGGATACTTGGGAGGGCCACCCCGTCTACGTGGTCGGCGCCGAAAAGGGAGACTTGCAGTCCAGGCAGTTCTGGGTGCAGAAAGATACGTTGCTGTTCGTGCGCGAAATGGAGCCTTCCCAGGGCGATTCCAAGAAAGTGGAGGATATTCGCTTCGCTGACTATCGCAAACTGGCTGGCGGATGGATCGCCGCGCGGGTAGAAGTCCACGTCGACGATAAGCTGGTGTTCAGCGAAGAGTACTCGGACATCCAGGGCAACGTGAAGCTCGACCCGGCGGTGTTCGACCCCAAGCAGTTCAACGCGACCCACTGGGAGAAGCAGTAGGTGGCGTGAGAGCGGACCCATACCCGCTTTTACCACCAAGGACACGAAGTCACACGAAGGAAGAACCTTGAAGCAGGCCCTTCGTGGTACTTCGTGCCCTTAGTGGTTCATGATTTTTTCTGTTTCTACGTCCAACCTGCCACTTTTCAATCGCAAGAGCCTTGAAGCCATGTGCAGACAGCGGTACTATGGTTGCGTTTCCAGCATTCGGCGAACCCGAGGCATTTCATGCCGCAAAACTACGTTCCCATTTTCATCTTCATCGCGGTAGTCGGGAGCCTGCTGCCTCTGACTCTGCTGCTGGCCAAGCTGGTTCGGCCGCAAAATCCCAGCAAGACCAAGCTGATGCCTTACGAATGCGGCATCGATCCCATCGACAACGCCCGCGGCCGCTATACCGTCCGCTATTACGTGATTGCCATCCTGTTCGTGGTTTTCGATGTGGAAACCATCTTCCTGTTTCCCTGGGCGGTCAAGTTCAAGGCCTTCGGGGTGTTTGGCCTGGTCGAGATGCTGATCTTCCTGCTGATCCTGATCGTGGGCTACATCTGGATCTGGGGAAAAGGCGCGCTGGAGTGGGTGTAAGCTATGGGCGCAACTCCCACCACTCTGCCTGCTGAAACCGAGGTCGAAAGTTTCTCCGCCAGCCGCTGGACGCAGGGTAATTTCCTCTTTCCCACGCGCATTGTCGTCAGCCCGCTGCGCGTCAGCCGGGTCAAATCGCGGCTCTTCGGCAGCAATGAAGAAAGCATCGCCATGTCGAAGATCGCGTCGGTGCACATTTCCACCGGCGTGCTCTGGTCGGAGATTCGCATCGAATCCACCGGCGGCACCGACCCCATCACCAGCCACGGGCACCGCAAAGCCGATGCGCAGCGTATCCGCTCCCTGATTGAGAGCTACCAGGCGAAACCGCCCAGCTAGCGCGCCAGTTGGCCGATCCCGCCGGTTGTTCTTTGCCCGTTTTTCTCGCTCGCGTCGTTGACACGCTATCCCCAAGCTGGTAGAAGGGAACGTTCTCCCGGAATCAGTCGGCGCCGGAGGTTTGTGCATCCCGAGCTATGCCGGACGAAACCAAATCGCCTTCTTCACCGCCGCCGGAAGGTGAGCCGAAACCGACGGCGGATCAGTCCGCGGTTCCCGGGGACGTGAAAGCTACTCCATCCGGCTCGATTCAATCGGAGACGAAACCCGCGCCGCCTGAAAAACCGGCCTCACCCGCGGCCGCTGCTCATGCAACTCCACCTGCCGCCAAACCGGCGGCCCCAGTAGCTGCTCATCCCGCTCCGCCCAAACCAGCAGGCCCCGTACCCACGCCCTGGGATTCGCCCATGGTCGCAAGGTTGAAGGGCATGCATGGTTCCGGCATCGAGGCGCTGACCCATCTCGGACAGAACTACATGGTGGTGGACCGCTCCTTGATGCCGGAGATTCTCCAGGTTCTGCGCAACGAAGAGCAATTCGACTATTGCGTCGACATCACTGCAGTGCACTATCCCAAACGCGAGAAGCAATTCGACGTGGTCTGGGTGCTGTATTCCTTCCCGCGCAATGAACGCATCCGCGTGAAAACGCAGATTGCCGACGGCGCAAGCCTGGAGAGCTCCGTCCCCATCTGGGCCACGGCCAATTGGCTGGAGCGCGAAGTCTACGACATGTTCGGCATCAAGTTTGACGGGCATCCCGATTTGAAACGCATTCTGCTGCCCGACGGCTGGAAGGGTTATCCCCTGCGCAAAGATTACGGTATCCTCCAGCAGGACAACGAGTGGGTGCAGATCAACCTGGGAATTGAAAGCGGCCAGTAAGGCAGACCCCAGTAGACAGACCAATGACCGACCCGAACACGCTCTCGCCGCCCTCTCTCGAGACGCACGTCGCAGCGCACGACGACACGTTTCTCGACACCAACGAGCTCGTCATCAACATGGGCCCGCAGCATCCCGCGACCCACGGCGTGCTGCGTGTCATTCTGCGGCTTGACGGTGAGAAGGTGTTGGGCCTGGAGTGCGTGATCGGCTATCTCCACCGTGGCGTCGAAAAAATTGCCGAGAACCGCACCTACACGATGTTCAATCCCTACGTCGACCGCATGGATTACGTGGCCGCGGTTTCGAACGGCCTGGGATACTGCGAGGCAGTCGAAAAACTTCTCAGCGTGGAGGCTCCGCCGCGCGCGCAGTATGTTCGCGTCATCCTCACCGAACTGAATCGCATTACCAGCCACCAGCTCTGGCTGGGGACGCACGCGCTCGATATTGGCGCCATCACACCACTTTTCTATACCTTCCGCGACCGCGAAGAAGTTCTCAAGATCTTCGAGAAATACTGTGGGGCGCGCCTTACCACCCATGCTTTTCGCATCGGCGGCCTGCAATACGAAACCTACAACGGTTTCGAGCAGGAGGTGAAGAACTTCCTCAATTTCTTCCGGCCGAAGATCGACGAGTATGAGGAACTGCTCACCACCAACCGCATCTGGGTGGAGCGCACCAGGAAAGTCGGTGTCATCTCGGGCGAAGACTGCATCGCGCTGGGTGTGACCGGGCCCGTGCTGCGGGCCAGCGGAGTGAAGTGGGATATCCGCAAAGCCCAGCCCTACGCCAACTACAAGAATTTCGACTTCGAAATCCCCACCGGCCAGAATGGCGACACTTACGACCGTTACTTGGTGCGTATGGCCGAGATGCGGCAATCGGTGCGCATCATCCAGCAGGCAGTGGAGGGAATCCCCGAGGGACCGATTATGGCGAAAGTTCCCAAGGTGATGAAGCCGCCGGTGGGCGAGGTTTATCACTCCATCGAAGCGCCCAAGGGCGAGTTGGGATACTTCATCGTCAGCGATGGTTCCACGCAACCCTACCGCGTGCGCGTGCGCCCACCCTCGTTCGTCAACCTGCAGGCTCTGGATATGATGTGCCGCGGCCAGCTTGTGGCCGATGTCATCGCCGTGATCGGCACGCTCGACATCGTTCTCGGCGAGGTTGACCGCTGATGGGCCAGATCATCCAATACATCCAGTCCTATCTCCGCACGAAGGACTTGACTCCGGGCGCGGCGGGGAATGTTTTCTGGGCGCTCGTCTACATCATGCTGGTTTTCGCTGGCCTATCCGTCGCAGTGATTGCGATGAACTGGCTGGAGCGCAAGATTCTCGCTCACATGCAGGTGCGCCTCGGCCCAATGCGCGTAGGCCCGCACGGCTTGCTGCAACCTATCGCCGACGCTCTCAAACTGCTGCTGAAAGAAGACATCATTCCCGCCGAGGCCGACGCCCTCGTCTTCTGGGTTGCACCGTTTATCGTGGTTCTGGCGGCCTTTACCGTGTTCGTCGTGGTTCCCTTCGGTCCCACACACGCCATCACCGACATGAACATCGGAATCCTCTTCATGCTCGGCGTGTCGTCGTTGAGCGTGCTCGGGATTGTGACGGCGGGCTGGGCCTCGAATTCGCACTATCCACTGATCGGCGCGCTGCGCTCCAGCGCCCAGATGGTCTCGTATGAAGTCGCCATGGGCCTGGCGGTGGTTTCGGCGATCCTGATGACTAGCCTCAACGCGGAAGGCACTGGAACTCTGAGCATGATCGGCATCGTGCAGGCGCAACAAGCCCAGGCCGAATGGTTCATCTTCAAGTTTTTCCCGCTCGGACTGGTCGCATTTGCAATTTTTGCGATCGCCATGGTCGCGGAGACCAACCGTGCTCCCTTCGACCTGCCCGAAGCCGAATCCGAACTGACGGCCGGCTTCCACACCGAATACAGCGGCTTCCGCTGGTCGTTGTTTTTCCTCGCCGAGTATTCCGCCATGATCGCCGTTTCGTCGATCGCGGTCACGCTGTGGCTGGGCGGATGGTTGCGACCATTTCCCGCTTTGCATGGCCCCAGTATAACGATTGCCCACGTCTGGCCCCCGGCTGACCCAACTGCTCCCACGGGCGCATTGGACTTTGTCTTGGCCCTCTTTCCTGGCCTGACGTTTCTTTTTCTGGCCGGCATGTGCTTCTACAGCACGGTACGCATGCCGAAACATCCCTTTTTCCGGATTCAAACCATTGGCCTCGCTGGCTTCGGAGCGGCATTAGCTCTGATCGGCTTAATCCTGTTCTGGCCGCCGGTGCGCGACCGCGTCGGCGACATTTACTGGTTCTCGGCTAAAGTTGCTGCGTTCATGTACCTCTATATCTGGTATCGTGGCACGTTCCCGCGTTATCGCTTTGATCAGCTCATGAAGGTAGGATGGAAGATTCTTCTGCCCATCGGCTTGGGCGTATTAATACTGACGGCGACTGTAGCGCTGTTGCAAACCATATGGCACCTGTAGATGCACCTGTAGCCACGCCATTTTTCTTTTACCTGCTCTCCGGGATGATGCTCATCGGGGGCGTCCTGGTGATCACGCGCAAGAATGCGGTGCATTCCGCGCTGGCGCTGATCGTGACCCTGCTGGCCCAGGCCGCAATCTACCTGATGCTCTACGCTCCGTTCGTCGCCGGCGTGCAAATCATTCTCTATGCCGGCGGGATCATGGTGCTGTTCCTGTTCGTGATCATGCTGGTTTCGATTGAGCGCACCGAGAAGGAGCGCCAGTTCAACAAGCAGTGGCTTGTCGGGATCGTCGCCGCAGGTGCGCTGGGCGGCCTGTTCATCACCGTCTATTCGAAAGGGCAGTCGATTTTCCCGGATCGCGCTCTGCCCATAGCAGAAGCGCAAAACACCCAAGTCGTGGGCACGATGCTGTACGGGCAGTACATGTTCGCCTTCGAAATCGCCTCGCTGCTGCTGCTGGTGGCGATTATCGGGGCGGTGGTAATGGCGAAGAAGAGAATTTGAAGACAGCTATCAGCTTCGAGGCGCGAGCTACGATGCGCAAGCTCGAAGCTCGCAACTCGTAGCCCAAAGCTCAATGGAATCCATGCTCCACATCACGACGCTGCACTACCTGGTTCTGGGCGCGGCCCTGTTCTTGCTCGGCGTAATCGGTGTGCTCACGCGCCGCAACGTGGTCATCGTGCTGATGTCGATCGAGCTGATCCTGAACGCCGTGAACCTCAACCTGGTGGCGTTCTCGCGCTTCTGGGGAGGCGTACACGGTCAGGTGTTCGCGATTTTTGTCATTACCGACGCCGCGGCGGAAGCCGCTGTCGGCCTCGGCATCCTGATCGCCTTCTTCCGCAACAAGGAGACGATCAACATCGACGAAGTGAATTTGCTGAAGTGGTAGAAAAGCGGTCTCAAAGTGATTTGTCATTCTGAGCGAAGCGAAGAACCTATGCAATTTGCGGGCGCCACGAGGTTGCATAGGTCCTTCGCTTCGCTCAGGATGACAAGGCGAACGACCAGCGACTGACGACCAACGACATGCTCTTTCTCTCCCACATCTGGCTCATCCCGCTGCTGCCGGCCTTCGGCGCGACGCTCATGTTCTTCTTCGGCCGCAAGCTGCAGAAGGCCACGGTGAGCGCGGTCTGCGTGGGAGTCATTGTCCTCGCGTTCCTGTTTGCTTGCGGCACGGTTTGGCAGTACACGGCGTGGTCGTCCACACCGGAGAATTTCCACCAGCCGTATCAAACGATCCTCTACACCTGGCTCGGCACCGACACTGGCCACCTCAGGTACTCAACCCAGAACGGCTCGCCCTCCCCTTTCCAGGCCGATGCCGGCTTCCTGCTCGACCCCCTTTCCAGCATCTGGCTGCTGTTCGTCACCGGCGTCGGCATGCTGATCCACATTTATTCCACCGGCTACATGGCGCATGAAGGCGGCTACTACCGCTTCTTCGGATACCTCAACCTCTTCATGTTCTCCATGCTGACCCTCGTTCTGGCCAACAACTATGTGCTGATGTTCGTGGGCTGGGAAGGCGTGGGCTTGTGCTCGTACCTGCTGATCGGATTCTACTTCCATCGCAAATCGGCCAGCGACGCCGCGAATAAGGCCTTCATCGTGAACCGCATCGGCGACGCGGGATTCCTGCTGGGGATGTTCACCATCGCCTGGTACCTGGGATCGCTACGATTCACCGACGTTACCGCAGCCGCCCGCAGCGGACATTTCGCCATCGGCGATCCCATCATTACCTTGGCGACGCTGTTGCTCTTCGTCGGCGCCTGCGGCAAGTCCGCGCAGCTTCCGCTCTATGTCTGGCTGCCCGACGCCATGGAAGGCCCCACGCCCGTCTCCGCACTCATCCACGCGGCCACCATGGTCACTGCCGGTGTGTATATGGTCGCGCGCTCAAACGCACTGTTCGTGCTCGCGCCAGCTTCGATGAAGACGGTCGCGATCGTTGGCGCGCTCACCGCGATCTTCGCCGCTTCGATCGGCTTGGTGCAGAACGACATCAAGCGCGTGCTCGCCTATTCCACGGTCTCGCAACTTGGCTACATGTTTCTCGCGCTCGGCGTCGGAGCCTTCTCCGCCGGCGTCTTCCACGTCTTCACGCATGCGTTTTTCAAAGCGCTACTCTTCCTCGGAGCCGGGGCGGTGATCCACTCCATGAGTGGCGAGCAGGACCTGCGCAACATGGGCGACCTCGCCCATCGCATTCCCATCACCTATCGCACCATGCTGGTCGCCACGCTGGCGATTGCCGGCATTCCTCCGTTCGCGGGCTTTTTCTCCAAGGACGAAATTCTTTGGCAGACGTGGACCCGCGAGAACGTGGCGTATCACGTGCTTTGGTTTATCGGGTACCTCACGGCCTTGATGACGGCGTTCTACATGTTTCGCCTGATCTATCTGACCTTCTTCGGCAAGCCGCGCATGAGCCACGAGGTCGAACACCATATCCATGAGTGTCCGCACTCCATGGCCATGCCGCTGCTGATTTTGGCTGTCTGCTCACTCTCCGCTGGATGGCTCAGCTGGCCGCCGAGTCTTGGAGGCTCCGCCAGGTTCGAGAAATTTCTCGATCCGGTTTTCGCCAAGGAGGCGCAGGTTTTCCAGGAAGAAGGCAAGGCGGCCCAACTCGCCGCCGGCGAGAAAGAAGCCGAGCACACCAGCCCCTACGAATATTTGCTGATGTTTCTGTCCGTAGCAGCCGCCGGAGTCGGCTGGGGCATGGCTCGGCGCTCTTACAACAACGCCGACAAGGGTTTCACCGAGCCCATCGCTGCCATGTCTCCGCCCGTCTACAACACCCTGCTCAATAAGTATTACGTCGACGAAGGCTACGACTACGTCTTCACCGGCCGCCGCAAACTCGGCGGCGTAAGGCTGGGTGCGATGGGGTTGGGCGAAGCTTCGTCCTGGTTTGACGAGCATGTGATTGACGGCGCGGTGAACGCTGCGGGATGGATAACGCGGCTCACGGCAACGCTTTCCAGTTGGTGGGACAAGTGGATCATCGACGGCATCGGCGTCAACGGCCCCGCCATTGTGGCGCGAATGTTGTCGTATCCCGCGCGCCTGCTGGAATGGGGCCTGGTGCAATGGTATGCCCTGGTCATGACCGCGGGGCTGGTAGGTTTTGTGTTCTATTACGTGTATCACTGAAGCTTGCGTGCCGCAGGCGCCCTCGCCCGCGAGGCTGGCGGAACGTTTGCGATCAAGAAGCTGACAACTGTTAACTGAGAACTGCTTTCATGTACAACCACATTCTCTCCATCATTCTCTTCACGCCGCTGGTAGGCGCGATCCTGCTCCTGTTCGTCCCCAAGGACAACAAGGACGCCATCCGCTGGATCGCCAACATATTCGCGATCGGCGGATTCCTGGTCTCGATCCCGCTGGTGCCCTGGTTCTGGGCGCAGCGCTTTGACGCCACACAGCAATTCAAGTTCATCGAGGGCACAGCCAATAATTGGATTCCCTCCATCGGCGCGGGTTACGTGATCGGCATCGACGGCATTTCCTTCCTGCTCATCATGCTCACCACGCTGCTGGGCTGGATCTCGATCCTCTCCTCCTGGACCGCCATCGAGAATCGGGTCAAGGAATACTACATCTGGTTCTTGATTCTTCAGACGGGCATGCTCGGCGTCTTCATGGCGCTGGACTTCTTCCTCTTCTTCGTTTTCTGGGAAGCCATGCTGGTGCCCATGTACCTGCTGATCGGAATCTGGGGCGGCCCGCGCAAACTCTACGCGGCCATCAAGTTCTTCCTCTACACCCTGGCCGGCTCCGTGCTGATGCTGTTGGGGATACTGTTTCTCTACTTCCACCATCATGCGGTCACTGGCGTCTACACCTTCGGCCTGACGTCACTCTACGAAACTGCACCGCGCATCTATTCCGACTACGGCCCCTACGCTGCCACTCTGCTGTTCCTGTCGTTCTTCTTCGCCTTCGCCATCAAAGTGCCAATGTTTCCCTTCCACACCTGGCTCCCCGACGCCCACGTGGAGGCGCCCACGGCTGGTTCCGTCATCCTGGCCGGCGTTCTGCTGAAGATGGGGACGTACGGCTTCATCCGCTTTTCGCTGCCATTTTTCCCCGACGTGCTTACGCACGGCAAAATCCGCTGGTGGATGATGTTTCTCTCCATCGTGGCCATCCTCTACGGCGCGCTCGTTTCCCTCATGCAGAAGGACATGAAGAAGCTGGTGGCCTACTCTTCGGTCAGCCATCTTGGCTTCTGCACGCTGGGAATCTTCGCGCTCACGCCGCTCGGCCTCAGTGGATCGGTGCTGCAGCAGGTCAACCACGGCATCTCCACCGGCGCGCTGTTCTTGATCGTCGGCATTCTCTACGAACGGCGACACACTCGCGAGATCGCCGAATATGGCGGGATTTCCAACGTGATGCCGGTCTACGCCACCATCACCATGATCATGTTCCTGTCTTCGATGGGACTGCCGCTGCTCAACGGATTCGTCGGCGAGTTCACCATCCTGCAGGGAACCTTCATGCAAAAAGAAATCGCCGGGCATTCCGGATTTTTCTGGACGGCGTGGGCCGTTCCCGGGGTGATTCTCGCTGCAGCCTATCTGCTCTGGCTCTACCAGCGCGTATTCTTCGGGCAAGTGACCAATCCGAAGAACGAAAAGCTGCACGATCTGACGCCGCGCGAGGTCCTGACCTTTGCCCCGCTTCTCATCATGGCCTTCTGGATCGGTCTCTATCCCAAACCGTTTTTCCAGATTCTTGAGCAGCCCGTGAACCACCTGGTCGCAACCATGCACCGTGATTCGCAACCTGAGGGCACGGTAAGTGCCGAAGTCCAGCCAGCAGGCTCCAGCACCGCAGCCACGACAACTGCGCTGGCAAATTCCTCCGCTGTGCCTGCGGTTCCAGCGGCCAGCACTATCAAGGGGAAGAACTAGTGGGCGTGCTCTCCCAATTCACCTGGACGGATTACCTGCTCGCCCTGCCTATTACCTTGCTTACCCTGTTTGCGCTCGGCATTCTGCTCATCGACCTCATGCTGCCCGCCGAGACCAAGTGGGCCAACGCCGTCACAGCTTTCATCGGCGTCCTGTTTTCCGCGGGCGGCGTGCTCAAGATTCAGCTCTGGATGCAGGCCACCGGATCCACTGGCACGCTTGGTTTCCGAAACATGTTGCTGGTGGATCGCTTCGCCATCTACTTTTTCTATCTTTTCCTGGCGGGCGCCGCCGTCTCGATCCTCATGTCGGCGCGTTACCTGGAGATTGAGCACGAGAATCACGGCGAGTACTACGCTCTGATGCTGCTTTCGGTGGTGGGCATGATGTGCATGGCCGCCGGCTTCGACATCGTGCTCATCTTCATCGGTCTGGAGCTGATGGCGATTTCCACCTACGTGCTGGTGGGTTTTCTGCGCCGCGACCGCCGCTCCAACGAAGCGGCCTTGAAATATCTGCTGCTGGGGGCGTTTTCCTCGGGGATTTTCGCGTACGGGTTGTCACTGCTCTACGGTCTGACCGGCAGCACGAACCTGGGCATGATCCGCAGAGACCTCGGCGGGATTCTCGCCCGCGACCCGCACAATCCCGTCGCCATCATCGCTCTGCTTACCACGATCACCGGATTGCTCTTTAAGATCGCCGCGGTTCCGTTCCATCAGTGGGCGCCCGACGCTTATGAAGGCGCTCCCACCAGCATCACCGGGTTCATGTCCGTCGCGGTGAAAGCTGCAGGATGGGCCATGCTGCTGCGCATTCTGATCGGTGGCCTTTTGCCCCTGCGTCCAACGTGGGTTCCGGTGCTGGTGTTTGTTTCCATCGCGACCATGACCGGCGCTAACCTGGCCGCCCTCACCCAGACCAACACCAAGCGTCTGCTGGCCTACTCTTCCATCGCGCACGTCGGATACATGCTGCTCGGCCTGGTTGCAGGAACCCTCACCGAGCTCAGCCCCGACGGCGTCAAGGGCATCCTGATCTACCTGCTGGTCTACACCTTCATGAACCTGGGCGCCTTTGGCGTGATAACGTCCCTGCGCCACCGCGAAGTGATCGGCGACGAACTCGACGACCTGAACGGGCTCTACTCGCGAGCCCCGGTCGAAGCCGTGCTCATGCTCGTGTTCATGCTTTCGCTGGCCGGCATCCCGCCCCTGGCGGGCTTCTGGGGCAAGTATTTCATCTTCCTCAGCCTGGTTTCGACAGGCCACTATGCGCTGGCCGCGCTGGGCGTCCTGTATTCCGTCTTCGGCCTGTACTACTACCTGAAAATTGCCAACGCCATGTTCATGCGCCAGGCAGAGGCGGGCGAGGAAAAGCTGCCCGTCAGCTTTGGGATGCGCGCCGCCCTCGGCATTACCGCCCTAGCAACGCTGTGGATTGGCATCATGCCCGACCGTTTCATCCACGCCGTGAACTGGGCTCTGGTGCTGGCACAGAATCCCGCGGTGGCGAAGCTGGTGCGCTGAGCCGGAGGTCACCACGAACCATGTGGTGACGGCCGCCTCGGCCGTCAGGCGAGGGCGAAGCCCAGCCTAATGTTTCCAAAGGAAGTTAGAATCCACTGGTACAATCCTGAGACCTAAACGATGTCCCCCGCTGGCCCCTCTCCGCAAAAACAAGACTCCGAACAAGAGAAGAGTTTCTGGCTGCAATTTGCCCGTTACAGCCAGCTGGCTTTCGTTTTCCCCGCCGCACTCGTGGTGGGGTGGCTCGTGGGCGCGCTCCTTGACCGCTGGCTGCATACTACCTGGCTCTACCTGGCGGGAATCCTTCTGGGAATTGCGGCCGGCTTCATCGAATTGATTCGCACCGTTTCACGAGACACCAACTGACATGGCTGGCCCAAAAGTGCGTCCGCTCCGCGCCGCCGTCGCGTACCATAACGACTGGTGGACACCCCGATGCCTGGCGACCGTTCCCATGCTGAGTCAGGCCCGATAGAAACGCCGGCTGCCGCCGAAAGCTTCTACTCGGGCGCTCTCGACCGCATCCGTCGCTTTATGGCCGCGCTGGGCGTCGTTCTGGTTTTGGCGGCGTTGTGGAAATTCGGTTTGCGCCCGGCCATCGGATTCGCTTTCGGATGCGCCATCGCCTACGTCAACTTTTACTGGTTGAAGCGTGTGATCGGAGGTTTTGTGGATCGCGCTACCGGCGCCACAACGTCCCAATCTGGGCAGGGAATCGTATCTCGTTTCCTGCTGCGCTACGTTTTGATGGCTGTCGGAGCGTATGTTATATTGACTGTTTCACCCGCGAGCCTGAATGGGCTTCTTGCGGGCTTATTTTTGCCCGTCGGAGCAATCGCCTGCGAAGCTGCCTACGAACTGTATGCGGCGCTATTTCGCGGGGTGTAGCAAAGCAAGCGGACCGAACAGGAAAAGCTAGCAGCTAGAAGCTGTTTTATGCCGGAACAACTCTGGTTTACCGAAATCCTGAATCATCTGTTCGGCGGACTGGTCACCGCACTGCTGCGGACACTGCACATTGAGCCGCACTATCCGCAAGCACCCATCCCGAACTCGCTGGCCATGGAGCTTCTGGTTTTCCTCTTTCTGCTGCTGCTCTTTGTTCTGCTCCGCTCGCGTCTGTCGGTCGACTCTCCCGGCGCGCTGCAACACTTCTTTGAAGGCGTCGAGGGATTCATTCGAGGGCAGAGCCACGAGATCATCGGCCACCACAGCGGAGCCTACACGCCGTTCCTGGCGGCGCTGGGCTTGTTCATTCTGTGCTGCAATCTTATTGGCGTGATCCCCGGTTTCGAGTCGCCGACCGCGGTGCCGATCGTGCCCCTGGGCTGCGCCCTTTGCGCGTTTGCCTACTATCAGACTCAGGGATTCAAGCACGCTGGAATCGGCTACCTGAAGCACTTCGCCGGGCCGATGCCTGCCTTGGCGCCGTTGATGATTCCCATCGAACTCATCAGCCACCTGGCGCGCGTGCTTTCGCTGACCATCCGTCTGTTCGCCAACATGTTTGCCGGAGATATGGTCACACTGGTTTTCTTTTCGCTCGTCCCCATTGGCATCCCCATTGCGTTTCTGGGACTGCACATTGGCGTATCGTTGTTGCAGACCTACATTTTCGTACTGCTGACCACGGTATATTTGCAGGGTGCCGTGGCCGAAGAGCACTAGAGTTGGCGTAATGTTCTTGTTTGAAAGGGCAAGCCTTCCAGGCGTGCCGAAAGTAGCCGCGACGGGAATCGGCTTTAGCCGCTGGGGGAACGAGCCTCAGGGCCTAAAGGCCATGTTTATTGCCGAAACATTGGCACGCCTGAAGCGTGCCCTTTCAAAGCTTTTGCAAGATTTTGATCCGCAAGCGTGAGGGCGTCTGTACGGGATGACGTCAACCACCCACTGGCGGAAATTCATACGAGGAGAAAACACAATGCGGAAACTAAGTTACCTGTTCGCGATTCTTTCGGCGATGTGCTTCGCCATGCCCGCCTTCGCACAAGGCGGGGGATCGAGCGTAGTCAATTGGGTTGCGATCTCTGCCGGGTTTTCCATGGCGTTCGCCTCCGGAATCTGCGCCCTGGCGCAGGGCAAGGCGACGGCGGCGGCGGCTGAGGGACTGGCCCGCAATCCTGCGGCGCGTCCCGGCATTCAGCTGGCCTTGATTTTGGGGCTGGCCCTGATTGAGTCCCTGGCCCTTTACACCCTGGTCATCATCTTCGCCAAGGTGAAGTAGGGGAATTCGTCAAGAGACTGGAAAGCCTCTGTTCGCATCGGCGGACAGAGGCTTTTGTCATTCAACTCATGTGGGGACTGCCGCCCTTCGAAGCTTAAGCTCCCGGAGCGCTTACACCTTCCGCTGCCCGTTCCACTCCATGTCTTTGCCCCGCGGCGCGTGGTTCATCGCGTCGACCAGAAGGCGGCGCAGGCGGTAGCGGCTTTCCAGGTCGGTGTTGACGATTTCAAATCCCACTTCGTTCACCCGGGCGCGGCGCAGCAGCACATGGGCGCGAATCTTATTCCGCATGCCCAGCGAGATTTCCAGATCGGCCTCGCTGCCGATGCGTAGGTTGTCCTCCTTGGTGCCCATGCCCCCGCCCAGGCTCAGTTCTCGAATCAGAATCTTTGATTTTCCCCACGAACTTCCTATGGTGGCGGAGACCGTCTTCGACAGCACCATGCGCTCGTAACGGCGCTGGCGCACCCATGGGCAGGCCGGAGCCATGTCCAGCGGCGCGATGGCCAGTTCCGCCGGCTCGAGCCCGCTATCGGTGAGCACCTGGCCGCTGTAGCGCGGGTCGGTCTTCGACAGGGCTTGGGCCGCGGCGATACGCAATTCGCGGTGATGCACCCAGCCAAAGGTCTTCTTGGTTTCCACAATCTCGCGCAGCAGCGCTACTGCTTCCGGATCGCGCAAGCGTCCCAGCGATTCGATGGCTTTCAGTTGCACGAAATGCGACCGCGACGCCGCTTCCCCGGGCTTGGCCATGGCAATCAATGGAGGAGCGGCTGTCAGATCGCCGCTCATGCCGATTTCATCGACTGCCTCGGGCAACACCACGGCGTCCAGGACCTCAGCCAGTTCCAGCAGCGTGCGCCCGCGATCGGGTGCGTTGCCATAGGCAATCTGCCGGACCACAATGTCGTGATAAAAGCGGTTCCACTCCGGCAGGCGCGTCGGCAGCAGCTCCAGCAGCGTGGACACATCCAGCCGGCTCAGCAGGCCCACCACCGTCGAAGCTTGCCGCGACTGGCCCGTCCGCAGGATCTCGCGCAGTTGCGTCAGGGCAGGAGCGCCCGTCTCCTTTACCAGCTCGATCATGCGGTCGCACTCGTCCCGCCGCATGCAGCGGAAGAATCGGTCGGCCAGATGCTCCGCGCCAAATTGGCTGGTGCGGCGCAGGATCGCCAGCAGATCCTTGTGCACCGGCTCTTGCCGCAGGGCTTCTTCAATAAACTCGGGCAAGCGGTTTTCCACGCCGACGCGCGGCCGCAGGTCAGTCACCAGCACTGGGCGCTGCAGGTGCAGCGACTCCATGCCGCCGCACACCTCATTCACCGCCGCATAGTTCTTCGATTCGCTGGCTTCCTGGCTGAGGCGTACAAACGCAGCGCTCAGCAGGCTCTGCAGTTCGGGATCTTTCTCCGCCGCCAGCTGTTCGGCCAGCTTGCGAATCGCGATACCCATGGTTTCGCCGCCCAGGCGGGCGTACAAATCCGCTAGCTGGCTCAGCCCAATCGCGGTCTTGCGCCGCGGCTCGATGTCCTTGGCCCCGAGGCACTCGTAATAGTTGGTCAGGATGGCGCCGGCCGTTTCCTTGTCCTCGCGGTCCAGCAGCACTTCCACGAATTGCCGCAGGTTGCGCGGCGGCACGCACGGCGCCTCGTGCGAGAGCAGCACGCTCTTCTTGCCGGCTTCCGGAACTTCCGCCCAGAACATACGATCCAGGATGTCGGCGTGCGACTCCACCAGGATCCCGGCCTTGCTCATCTTGTCTTCCTGCAGCTTCAGGATGTGGCGCAGTGAGTCCATCTGGCGGCTCATGTGCTCCATCATCTGGTGCACCGCATTGACCTTGATTTCGCCTTTCTGATAACGCTCCAGGGCGAAGCGGATCGCCATGTGCTCGGCTGCCTTCATCAGCAGCGGAGTGTCTTCTTGCTGCTCGGCTGTCGCCTTGGCCGCCAGGCTCCCCAGCAACTGCTGCAGATTCAGCCGCGTATTGGGATCGGTCTCGCCTAGCTCCTTGTGTAGATCCTCTTCGCGAACGCTCGGATCCTGCTGTACCTGCCCAAACCGCGTCAGCAGCCGGATGGCCTGAATCACTTCCGCTTCCTGCAGCGGAACCACGCCGCCGGTCCAAGCCGGTGCAGTGCCGGTTCCAGCGCTTGCGCCAGTACCTCCGCCTGTGCCTGCCGGGGCGTTGGGCACGCTGCCCAACGGAACCATGGGCACTCCCGAGTTATTTCCACTGCCGCCCTGGCCTCCGCCCCCCGCGTTGGCGCCTTCCGCCGCCGCAATCAACTGCAACAGCTTCTGCGGATCGTTCAGCCACTGCTTGAATTCCGGTCCCAGGGTTTGGGCTGCGATCTGCGCCGCCACGCTCACATCACCGGTCAGCGGATCGGCTGCCACAAACTTCACTTCATTGATCTTGATGGTACTGGTGCTGCCCGGCTTGCCCGCGCCCAGGGCTTCCTTGATTTGCTTCGACACATCCTGTGCCTTCGAGCCGGCCACGGTGAAGGCGCGCACCAGCCGCGTAAAGTCTTCCACCGTAACTTCCTTGGAAAAGTGCAGGCTGGCGAGTCCGGCCGTGGTCAGCAACGTCGCGAAGCTGCGCTCCGCCTGTCCGGCTTCCAGGGGAATGCCGTCCAGCAGCAGCTTGTTGTCGGAGACGCCCAGCAGAAACCCGCCCTCGCCCCCACTAGGTAGACCCTGCTGCAATTCGTTCCAGGTGGTCTCGAACTGCGCTTCCGTGCGCTTGTGATCGAAGCCGTACATCCGCGAATACTTGATCAGGATGTTCAAGCTGTGCACGAAGGCCCGCGCTTGCGCCGCGCGATTCTCGTGAGATGAGATGGAAGTCGTGATACGGAGGCTCCTCGTCCGCAGTTGTGCACCAGCGTTACAACAACAAGGTTAAGGCATTGAGGTAAGCCCCCGCACATTACGGAGGTAATAGACGAAAGGGCCGGTTCAGGGCTGTACTGCAGGGGCAACTTGGCCCGGGCGGGATACTCTCCGCCCGTGGGGACAGCCCGTGCAGCCATTCAGTGGGATATTTTCATATACACCCCGACCCAATATCCCGCGCGAGGCGGTGGGGAGAGCTTATCTTTGAGCAAGGCTTCGCGGGCGCAATTGCCCAACTTGGTCGACGGATACAACAAAACCTCCTTCACGGCTCCGTCCTTATCGAGCTTCAACAGAATCCAGAAGCTGCTTAGATCACTGCCGGCAGATTGTTTGCATTGCCGCAGCGGCCCCATGTGCTTCTCGACGAACTCTTTTCCGATTTGCTCGTCGAATGCCTTGCCCTCGAGCGTGCGCAGGTTGGCATCGATGGCGGCACGCGCGTCGGAGAGCGAAGTGGGCTTATCGTCGGCGAAGGCCGGTGAAAACACGGAGGACAGCAGCAGGACGACGAGCGCGAGCTTCTTCACGATTTCCCTCCACTTTTCGTTGCAGCGATGTATCGCAGTATATGGGTTCCGGCACAATGATGGCATTGGGAGCCTTCCTAGCACTGGCAATCCCCACCGTCCGCGGGCGAAAATGATACTCTGCAGTCGACCGATGCGAGGAACCTGCTTTGCCTCCTGCTTCAAGCAACGTGAAGAAGAAAGTCACGGGGTTGCGCTACTGGATGTTACGCGCGCTGGACGAATGTGACCGCGTTTCCTCCGACTTTGCCCCCGACCCGGTCCACGATCTGCGCGTCTCCCTGCGCCGCTGCCGCTCGATGGCCGACGGCCTGATCGCCATGGATCCCGATCCCGATTGGAAAGCCATGAAAAAAGCAGGGAAGCGCCTGTTTCAGCGCCTGGGCGCGCTACGCGACATCCACATCATGGTGGAGTGGATCGAAAAGCTGGCTCCCGCGGACGAAACTGTGGCGCGGGCGCCCTCGCCCGCGTCTCCGCCATCGGAGCAAAATTCCGCGGAGGTCGAAAACGCAGCCGAAGAAAACACGCATCACGATCCTCGCGATCCTGCAGCCCACGCGTTGCTGGAAATTCTCGCCCGCCGCGAGAAGGAGCAAAAACTCGACGCCCACGCCGCTCTCGCAGAATTCGACCGCAAACAATGGAGGCAATGGGCGAAATCCCTTCCGCAGCGTGCGGCCCACATTCGCCCGGGAAGCGCCCTGTTCAAACACCTGGCGCTCGAGCGCTGGACCGAAGCCCGCCGCTTGCACCATCTCGCTCTGCGCAATCGATCCCAGACCGCGCTGCACAACCTGCGCATCGGGATCAAGCGCTTTCGCTACATCGTGGAAAATTTTCTGCCCGCCGAGCATCAGGCCTGGAGCCGCGATCTGAAGGAAATGCAGGACCTGCTGGGCGAAGTGCACGATCTCGACGTGCTCTGGACGACCGCTGTCTCGTGCCAGGTTTTTCCTGACGCAGATTCCCGCCATCGCTGGCACAAGAAGATTCTTGAGGAGCGGAACCAGCGCATCGCGAGCTATCGCGCGAAGATGACTGGTCCAAAGGCTCTGTGGCACGTCTGGCGAGCAGCGCTACCACAAGGCAAACAGATTCAAGCCCTGGCCACGCGCCGCATGAAGCTCTGGGCCAACTCGCTCGACCCCGATTTCGCCCACTCCGAGCGGGTTGCCGCCCTTGCGCTTCAGCTTCACGACGGTTTGCGGGCCGCGGGTTTGCTCGGGTCGACAGATGGCGTGGACGCGCGCTCCAGCCTGCTGGCCGCCGCCCTGCTGCATGATGTCGGCAAGTCGAAGGGAAAGAAGGGACACCACAAAGCGTCCCTCGAACTGATCAAGGCCCACGGCACGCCCCTGGGATGGAAGCCGGAAGATTTGCACCGGGCCGCGGTTGTGGCTCGCTTCCATTGCGGCGCGTTGCCGACGAAGAGCCATAACGCTCTCCGCGATCTGCTTCCACCCGAGCAGAAGACCACGATTCAACTGGCGGCAATCCTGCGTCTGGCCAATGCGTTCGATGCATCGCATGACGGCCACATTCGCCGGATTCAAGTTGAAAACGTGAAGATTGAGGCCGAGGCCCAGCGCAAGAGCCGCGCCAATGGATTTCTGCGCAAGACAGGAAGTGGGCTGGCCAGAAACGAGGCGCTGGTCATCGCCGCCGAAGGCTATACGCCCAGCAGCGCCACTGCGCAAACCATCGCCGCCGAACGCCATCTGCTGGAGATTGTACTGCGCCGGCCAGTGGTGGTGAGGGCCACAGCCGGCATTCGGCGTCCGGCTTCCAGTTTACGCACGAGTTCTCATGTATAAGAGCAACCGCCTGACAACCAAAGTCGTGCGGCATGGTCGGCGCCCTGCAAAAAATGCGCCAGAGGTTCTGGCGCATCAGGCTGCAAGTATTCAGGATCCTTCAGTAGCTCATCGAGCCTTTCTGGGGTGCAAGGTCTTTTGAGGTCATGTCGAACGTGAGCATGAAGCCGTTCGTTCCCTTGAACTCGTAGGCCTTGGGGCCCTCCTTGTACGTCTCCAACTCGTTGGGCATCATGACAAAGCCGTCGTTGCGCGGTGTAGCCCAGTACTTGACGTTCTTCAGCACCGCGGGCTCGTCGGTCATTCCCTGAAAGCGCTTCAGCTTGATCTCGGCCGTCTTGCCGCCATTGAGCGTGGCGTGGGCCTGGTCTTTGTCGAAGGTCCAGGTGTCGATATCCCCTTCCGCTGTCTGGAACGACTTCCACTTCACAGGAAACACATGGCCCAGAATCTCCCCAAGAGCCTGCCGCTGATCCGGCGTCGTGTTTTTGTCAAAGGTGGCCAGAGCCCAATCCATCTGGCCCTGCGAGAAGTCGCCCCCCAGATCGCCGCTCAGCCAGAACTTGGCGCCCGCAAGGTCGGTGCCGCCGTAATGGCCCTTGTTGACTTTGTACGCGTTGTTGAACTTGCAGTAGTGTTCCGTCTTTCCGTTCTCATGGTGCGCCGCGGGATGCGCATTGAAATAGCACATGCAGAAGTGTGGACAACTGCATGCCTCGATCGCCGTCGCGTTGATCGCCCAGTCTGCCGCCGGGGAAGAAGAGTGACCGGCGCTGACGCTAAGCAGCGCGACTGCGAAAAGCAATGCCATTCTGTGCATGGGATCGCCTCCTGTTCTGCGAGAGTATGCCCCAGGCGGAGTCTTGGCGCAAGGGCTCGCGCTTCTTGGCGGTAGCTCCGTTGACACTTTTCCTGAGACGTACTACGGATTACAACGTAAGCGACTATGACTCACGCGCAGTTGGTGGAGAAAGCGGTGCGGTGGCTGCGGTTGTATCGCTGCGGCGTGGTGCTCTCCGAGCAGGCTTGCGCCAGCGGCGAGATGCCGGACGCCATCGGCTGGAAGCGCGCCTGCCATTCTGTGCTGGTCGAGTGCAAAGTGACGCGCGCCGACTTCTTGGCCGATCGCGCCAAGCCCTTTCGCCTCAAGCCGGAGCAGGGAGTCGGGAGCGAGCGTTTCTACCTGGCACCGGCGGGACTGGTGCGCGGCGAAGAACTTCCCGCGGGCTGGGGACTGCTGGAGATTCGCGCCCGCCGCGTCGAGATGGTTCAGGCTTCCGCCAAGAACCTGCGCACGGCCACGGGATTTCGCTACGAGATGAACCTGCTGCTGGCCAGCCTGCGGCGCGTCGAAGTGCGCATTGAGCCGCAAAGCATCACCGACTTCCTCAAGTGGAAGAACCGCATGGCGGAATACAACAGAGGCACTCTTCCTGAAGGGCTGGCCTCTGCCGAGGAAGAACTCAACGTTTTCCTTGAAACCGAGTTGCAGGGTTGACCGCCGGCGCCACGGGAAATGTGATCCGGCGCTTAGTTTATAGCTCTGAGTAAATAATCGATCCTGCGGCGATTGCAGCCCTGTCCTGCTCGAAACTGCACTCCGGGGTCCACCCAGGTCACAACTCTCGCCCTACGGGTCTCTGAACGCAAGCGCGGGGCATTCCAGGACTGGGGCGTAGCCCCATAAGCGCTGACTTAAGGAAAATTCCTTCCGGTTTGACGACGATCCACCAGGACTTGAGGGGTGGCCTGTTGATGTGTTTGCGGAATACCGCCCGGCTACGTGGGCGAGCCCGACCATTCCCACGTTCCGCTCGCCGGGATCCATTAGCGCCTACTTCCCCAACAATCCATGGTTGTGGTTGTAGCTGATCACGCGCGTCACCTTCCATGCATCACCCTTCTCCTGCCACAGCGTCACAAACTTGGCGTCCCCCACCCCGTCCTCCGGGCGTCCAGGGTGGTGGAAACGATGTACCCCAATCTCTACCGCTCCATATCCTTTCAGCGGGTACACCTCCAGTGTGTCCGGTAGCAGCGCCCGCTCCACCTTTCCGCAGATGTTCTGCTTAATGGCAGCAAGAAACGGTTCTTTCCCCACAGACAGCCCTGTCTGGTCGTGATAAAACTCTAGGTCATCCGACACCATCGCACCCAGCGTAGTCAGATCGCAGTGGTTATATGCATCGAAGAGCTTGGTATCTAAGGACTGTATCGTCTTAAACAGAGGGTCGGGCTGCGCGATGGATTGCGCGCCTGTGGGCATGCTACAAAGAGCCAAAAGGACAAGCAGGAAAAGGTGAAGCGATCTTTTCAAGTTCATAGAAGACTCCTTCGCGAGGGTTGCACGCTACCGTCTATACGTATGGTGGTCCAAAGTTGTTTCAGGAACAGATTGTATCTGCCCGCTCCTCCTTCCCGAGTTGTGGCGATATTCCGGCGGATCACGGGCGATCCGGAAACATTAAAGCTAAGTTAGCGCTTATGGAGCGTAGCCTCGGCTCTGCGGGACCGACGACGAAGTCTTGCACCAGATTGCACGTATGATGGTGCATTACAGCTCCCGCCGGCCTTCCATGGCCTTCAGCATGGTGATCTCGTCGGTGTATTCGATGTCGCTGCCCACCGGGATGCCCATGGCGATGCGGGTGATTTTCACGTCCGCGCGCTTGAGCTGCTGCGAGAGATAGGTGGCGGTGGCCTCACCCTCGACAGTGGGATTGGTGGCAACGATGACTTCGTCCACGTTGCCGGCATCGACGCGGGTGATGAGGTTGGCGATGCGCAACTGCTCGGGTCCGATGCCGTGCAGCGGAGAGATGGCGCCGTGCAGGACGTGAAAGACGCCATTGAAGTGCTTGGTCTTTTCGATGGCGGCGATGTTGGTGGGTTCCTCGACCACGCACACCAGTCGCTGGTTGCGGGTGGGGCTGGTGCAATAAACGCAGGGATCGACATCGGTAATGTTGTTGCAAACCGAGCACAGGCGCAGGTTGGCCTTGACGTCGCGCACTGCGGCGGCTAGCGCCTCGGCGTCCTCGTCGCTGGAGCGCAGGATGTGGAAGGCGAGGCGTTGCGCACTCTTGGCGCCGACGCCCGGCAGTTTTTTCAGCTCGTCAATCAACCGCGACATCGGCTCGGCAAATTTGGACATGGGATCATCCACTCTCGAAGACTGTCATTCTGAGCGAAGCGAAGAACCCATGCAGCTTGCTGAGGCTAGAAAGTGCAGAGGTCCTTCGCTTCGCTCAGGATGACAGGGCCTGGGTTCTCACTGTACCGCGGGCAGCGTGTAATCAAAGTCGTAGGAATGCTTTCCGTCGGCGGCGATGTTGATCGTCATCTTTCCCGAGAGGCCAGCCAGTTGATCGGTGCCGGAATCCGGGACCACCGTGATCGAGAGTTGCAGCGCCCCGCGCGTCATCGTGCCGCTGTGCTGCAGGACGAAGGTGCCGCTGCGCCCGTGCAGCGTGCCGCTGGCTTTCTCGATCGCGACGTAGCCAGCCGATCCCTTGGTGCCAGTGGCGGCGGTGAGCATCTGGCCCTTGCTGGTGGCCTCGAGATCGCCGTGAAACTGCTTGTCGAGGGTCATCCGGCCCAAGCTGGCGTCGATTTTATCGTCCTGAGGCGTGAGCTTTACTTCGAACGGTCCGCTGGCATGATTCACCATAATCTCTTTCTGAACTGTGGATGGTGCCTGGGCAGCCGCCGGGATCGTAAGGCACAGGCAGATGGCGAGTGTGATTCCAGTGCGAGTGGTCATAGTGAGCTTGCCTCAGCGGCTGAAGCCGCCATTTTGTGTTCGGCTTTACGGCACGACTGAAGTCGTGCCCTTCCCCAAACCCCCAGTGCCAGAGCGCGAGAATCGATTGGGGAGCACCTTACAATTACTCAATTGCCCGATTCCCCAATTACTCAATGACTAGAGTCCGCCGAGGCCGAGGCCTCCGAGCATTCCGCCGACGGTGGATTGCATCTGCGCGTCGATTTTGCGCGCGGCTTCGTTGATGGCGGCCAGGATCATGTCCTGCAGCATTTCGACGTCCCCGGCTTTCACGGCTTCGGGATCGATGCGCAGGCTCAGCAGCTGCTTGCGGCCGTCCATCTTGGCGGTGACCGTGCCACCGCCGGACGTGGCTTCGACCACGGTCTCCTGCATTTTCCTTTGCAGGGCGTCGTACTGCGATTTGGCCTTCGACATCAGGTCCTGCAGGTTGAATCCACCCATAGAGCTCCATGGTTCAAGGTTTCAGAGTTTCAAGGTTTCAACGTTTCGCGGTTTTGCTCTTGAAACTTTGCAACCTTGAAACTTTGAAACTTGCTGCGTTATCGTTTCTCCTTGTAATCGATCACCGTGCGAATCTCTGCTCCGAACTTTTTTCGCATGCGCTGGACCACGGCATCCTGCTCGGCGCGGCTGCGGCCGCCGATTTTCTGTTCGGCCGAGGGTCCCGCCGACGGTCCGGCGGAGGCGGTGGCACCGTTTCTCTTGCCGCCGTCTCCCTCCTGCGGCACCGCGGCGCCGGGAACTACGGTCAGCTTTACGGCTCGGCCG
>Ga0209517_10000459_pt1 | contig 68815 bp, 61 predicted proteins | sample PeaSoiMetSII2010_FD_187695 | JGI IMG/M metagenome (GOLD analysis project Ga0209517, IMG submission 187695) | Peat soil microbial communities from Weissenstadt, Germany - SII-2010 (SPAdes) (version 2) | ecosystem: Environmental > Terrestrial > Soil > Wetlands > Peat | place: Germany... | reverse complement strand
ACGGTTTCCTTCCTTCTGGTCGTAGGAACAGAGGATTCGTTCACGCAAGTCCAAGGATATGGTTCGCATGAACGAATTCTACCAAACCCGGAACCACATGGCTACAGTTTTATTTAAAATGCTCTAGTCAGGCACACTTTTGCCTTCCAAAACCCGTATCCCTCAGCTCTGACAATTCTTGAAACGTTATTTTTGCCGATCAAATACCCCTTTAATTGCAGAGCGTCCTTCATCAGCTTTATGGTCCACGAGGTTCTGTTGAATCCAAATCTCGAGGGAGGAGAGTGGATTATGGAAAGCACTACTTCTCGCAGTTTAGGATTCTCCGGTTTAGTGCCACATTTCCAATGCCTTCGCTTTAGAAGTCCATCCGCACCTCCGACCTCGAAGCTGAGGATATATCTCTTCACGGCGTTTCTGCTCAGAATCAGAACGCGCATGATCGCCTCCAAGTTAATGCCAGACCGGTAGAATATCACCACTTGCGCTCTTCTCCGCAGGTAAAGCGGCCCGTCAAGTGCGGCCTGGCGCAGTTTGGTAAGTTCCGAACGGCCAATTGGTTTCAGTAGGTGCCTTTCGATATCTGCGATGGACAAGCTGCCTCGTAGGAGGCGGAGCATGAATCTTGTTACTTCGTAAGCCCCGAAACCAGACGCCGCCCTTACCTCCCGGGCCGGCGGGCTCAAGAGGCTGCGCCAAGCATGCAGCCGAGCGGGACTCAAGCCCAGTTCTTGGGCCACGACTTCCGCAGACTTGCCACTTTCCAGCCATTTGGCGACCGCCTCGCGTTTGAAGGCAGGGTCATATTGGCGGCGGGCTTTGAGAGGGGCTGCTACCATAGACTTCATCATACTCATAGCGCGAGATTCTTCCTTTGTCATCTCGTCGCAACTCCACGTTGGGGTGTTCGGAATTTGCGTCCGAATGGAATTTGACTTCTTCAATCCGCCACGCACTCGCGGCATCCGAGAATCCCAAAGGGATTCCGTCCCAAAGCCCAGGGTTGCGAGGCACGAGCTACCCTGGGTCAGCGTCCGCAAAAAATTCCCAACCGCAACGCGGTTGCGGCCATTCTCGTCCGTTCATCACGCGTGCCATTTGCCACAACCGCGTTGCGGTTGAATCCATTTCCGCATCGTGACCCAAGGTAGGCGCTGGCGCGCCAACCTTGGGCTGGAGGCCGCAATCCCTTTGGGATTGAAAAATGATAACGCCGTTTGTCATTCTTCCGTCATGCCCCAATCCTTATCCGCCGTTTACATTCACCTCGTTTTCTCCACCAAAGACCGTCGGCCCTTGCTGCGCGACAAGGTCACGCGTGACGCACTGCATTCGTATCTAGGCGGCATTTCCAAACAACTCGATTGTGCGCCGATTCAGATCGGCGGCGTGGAAGACCATGTCCACCTGCTCGCGCGTTTTGGCCGCACGGTCACGCAGGCGGAATGGGTGAAGGAATTGAAACGCGTCTCAAATGTCTGGCTGAAGGAACGCGGCCGAGACTTCGCGGATTTCGAATGGCAGGGCGGGTACGCGGATTTTTCCGTGAGCCAGTCGAATCTCGAACAGGTGAAGCAATACATCTCCGGACAAGAGGAACATCATCGCAAAGTTGGATTCCAAGACGAATTGCGCGCGTTGTTGAAACGACATGAAATTGAATGGGATGAGAAATACGTTTGGGATTGAATGATCGCGCTCAAGAAGTTTGCCACAACCGCGTTGCGGTTGAATTCATCTCCACATTGTAACCCAAGGTAACCTCGCAAGCTGGCAACCTTGGGCTGGAGGGCGCAATCCCGTTGGGATAGTCGCAACTCGGCGCGGCCTCTCTGTTTCTTGCCCACACACAAACAACCACACCCGAATCGAGCCTTTTATTTTCGCACTCACACCGCCGCCGCGGCAGGATTTCCAGCCCGAACTTTTTCGCAATCTCCATCCCGCGCGGGATGGTCTTTGCAGACGGCCACCACCGCGCCAACCTTGGGCTGGATGTAAGCGCGCCGCTCAAGTAATTTCCTCATCGGATAATGTTGCCGGACAATCCCAACTGGCAGATGACCGTGTTTCTCCTGCTCGCGCTGGCGGTAATGGCATTCGTGATGAAGCTGGTGGCGCTGCTGCTGCCAGCCAAACGTGAAATAGAGCGAAGCGCCATGTCGTGGGTGCTGTTTTCGCCCGACTCGGTCTTGCGCGTGCAACGGGCAACCGGCGCCGGGCCGGTGGTGCTGCGAATCCTGCTGCTGTCCGGCGCGGTGTTGTTGAGTTATTGGGTCTATTGGCAACTGGTCCGTGGTTTTCGAATTCACGGAATTCTCCTGAGCTATCTTGCCGTGCCACTTCTGCTTCTGATCGGAGAATCGCTCGTTGCCATTATGAACCTGTTCCTGCTGCCCTGTGGCTGCCTGCTTCCCGCGCTGCATTGCCGTCCGTGGGCTGCGCGGAGCATTGCGGACTTTTGGGGCAACCGATGGAATCTATGGTTCAGCGACTGGTCTCGCTACGTCATCTTCGGCCGATTACGCCGTCGTCCCCTGTTCGCGCTGTTCCTGGTCTTTGCGGCTTCCGGCATCGTGCACGAATGCGTGATTAACGTCCCGCTTTACTGTGTCACGGGCAGAATTCTCTTCGGCACAATGATGGTTTACTTCCTCCTTCAAGCGGTCGGCATCCTGGTGGAACGCCACTTCCTGAAAGGTCATCCGCGCTTGATGGTGATGTTTGTCTGGCTGGTGGTTTTCGTTCCTTCGCCCTTGGCGCTTAACGAAGGATACCTTCGCGGGCTCCAGCTTTGGCCTGATTCCAACTAGATTTGCATTCACACGCCGGGTGATGGCAGGAATTCCAGCCCGAATTTTCTCGTGATCTTATTTCCGCGGCGGGGCGGGAACCAGCCCATGCTGGTTCATCACCGCATGGATCGTCTCCAATTCCTGCGGGCCGCCGGTTTGTCCTCCCGGAACGCATTCCGGATTGAAACCCGCGTTGCCAAAATTTCGCAGGGCCAGGTGATAACCCACGTTTCGTGGAATATTCCACCACAGACCGGTCCGTGACCGGACCATTCGTTCGATGATGGAACCCAGGGAATAAAACTGCCGGGCCGCCCATTCCATGCCCATCAACAGTTCGCGCGGTGACATCAGCGCCGGCTGAAAGACCACGTCTTTCTTGCCGTTATACTTTGACCAGTCCCGCGTGAGGATCCGTCCTTCCGCATCGAGCCGCCGGTACAGCGGGGTGTTCGGAAAGGGAATCAACACACTCACCGTGGCGGAATCCAGCCCCGCCGAGCGAAAGAACTCCACCGTCGTCCGGAAAATCGAACGGTCGTCATGATCGAATCCAAACACGACTCCGGCCTGCACCGCCATGCCATGATGATGAAAACGCCGGATGACTTCGCGATATTCGTCCGCGCGGTTGTGCCGCTTGTTGGCGACGTTCAAGCTCGCCTGGGAAATTGTTTCCAGACCGAGGAACAGCGCCTTGCATCCGCTGCGCGCCGCCAGCGACAGGAACTCGTCGTCGGACGCAGCGTCCGCGGTGCATTGGCTCGTCCACCAGCGTTTCAGCGGCGCGATGGCCGCGAATAGTTCTTTCGCGTAGTCGCGATGGGCGCCGATGTTGTCGTCCCACAGGATCAAGGCGCGCCCGGGCATCCGCCGGATTTCGTCCACGACCTCGCCCACGGGCCGATAACGCATGCGGCGCTGATATATCTGGGGAACCGTGCAATAGTCGCACGCAAACGGACAGCCGCGCGTGGCGATGGTCACGCCTTTGCCGTACCCGCGGCCCTTGATCAAATCCCAGCGTGGCGCCGGCATGTTCTTCAGATCCGGCAGGGCGCAGGATTGGTAAATGCGTTTGAGTTCGCCGCGCTCAACGTCCGCCAGGAGTTCGGGCCAGACCAGCTCGCCTTCGCCAACCACCACCGCGTCGGCATGGTCAACCACCTCCCCGGGCAGCAGAGTCGCATGCGGCCCGCCAATCACCACCGGCACACCGCGCCGGCGAAATTCCCCGGCCAATGAATAAGCGTGCGGGGCGGCCGGCGTGTTCGCGGTGATGCCCACGAGGTCCACGCGCTGGTAGAAATCCACGCGCTGGACGATCTCATCCGTGTGGCTCACTTCCCAGTGGTCTGGCGTGCAGCCCGCCAACAGCGGCATCGTGAGCTGCGGAAACCGAATCAAGCGCCGGTGACGCACAAAGCGCGATGACTCGGATTCCGCGGTGATCAACTCGACGCGATACCGCCGGGATGAGGCAGCTTGTGAAGTCAGCTTCAACACATCACCATTTTCGGGGTTGATCGCCAGGGGCAATGGCCGCTTGCCATTATGAGCAAAATTGCGGCCGTCGGCAAGCCAGGCATTGATGCGACTAAGAAAATTCCGGGCAACGGCTTCAAGTGTCCCCGGTGATTTGACGGCGGGTGACTGTCTCCTTTGCGCGTATTGCGTTTATCAGTGCAAAATTTTTGTGGACAAACCACGGGCGTTTACTGATAACAACCCAAGCGTTGATGATCGCACCTTTACAAAGTGAATTTCCGTTGCGCGTGGCGGTTTGTGCCTGGTGCAAACCAAAAAGGCGTGGTGTAGGGCCGGGCACAAATCCCGACCCGATCTCGCACGGTATTTGCCCGCGTCACTTCAAGAAGCTCAAGTTGGAGTTGCTGATGAAGAAGGATGCCGGTCACCCTGTTCATGCGATTACGACGCCTTCGCGGCGGCGCCGGACACCGCTCAATCATCCGGAACTGAAGTATCAAGCTTGAAGCGGTTGGCTGGTGGCTGCAGTCCAGAATGTAATATTGCGCAGAACGGCTCACGCGCCAGACGGCGGCAGGATTTCCAACCCGAATTTTTCCGCTTTCTCCATCACGCGCGGGATACCCTGCTGTTGCGCGAACTCGGCGCGCCGATTTCCTGAAGGTCAACTCACGGTAAAGGGCCAATCGTCAAATTGCGAAATTCCACCGGCTTGCCTTCGGCCTGCAAGCCGATGGCGCCGGAACTGGCCGATGTCCCGGTGACCTCATTTTGCAGCACGCCGTTGACGCGCACGGTGATGGTGTTGTCGCGGCACACGATGTCATAGCTGTTCCATTCGCCGACGGACTTCTCGGAACTCGGTTGCTGGCGCGGAATATAATTCGGATGCCTGGCCGTCGTGCCATTAGCTTTCGAGCCGCCGTTGCAGCGGATTTCACCTGCATCGCCGGAAAGCAATTGCGCCTCGAAACAATACGGCCAGACTTTGTCCGGCGGTTGGATGTGCAGAAAAACGCCGCTGTTTCCGGGGCCGGACGGGAAGCGCCATTCCGCGTGCAATTGGTAATCGCAATAAGTCTGGAGTGTCCGCGCGTACCCGTTCGGTTTGCCCTGGCACGCGATGACGCCATGGGTCACCGACCAGATGGATGCGGCAGGCTTATTCGTGTCCTTGGATACGAACGTCCAGCCGGAAAAATCCTTGCCGTTGAACAGTTCAATTTTCTTTTTGGGTGTGACGGCCGCTCCGTCCGGCTGCGCTGGCAGCGAAAGAGCCCCTCCAATAAAGAGTAAAATCAAGATCCTTAAGGTGCCAGAGAATGATTTCATGGGCGCAGATTGCCCGTGTGCCCGAAAAATACAATCAACATGTCGCCTCGCCGGGCGGCGGCGGATTTCCAGCCCGAACGTTTTCGCAATCTTACTTCTGTGGCGGAGCAGGAATCAGCCCGTGCTTATTCATCACGGCTTTGATTTTCTCCAGGTCCGGCGGGCCGCCGGCGTTGCTGATGGCGGCAATGTCCCGGAAATATTCCGGGCCGATGAGCGCGGGGGTCGCGACCGCAAGGGCTTTGGCTGTCGCCGGCTTGAGGTTGTTGAAGCCATGCACCACGCCGCGCGGAATGAAACAGAATGTCCCAGGATGAATGTCCATCGGCTGACCATTGACGGTGAACGTCATCACGCCTTCCAAACCATAGATGGTTTCGTCGTAGTGCGCGTGCGAATGGGGCGCGGGAACTTTGACTCCCGCCGGCACGGTGAATTCAAACATCGCCAATTGGCCGTTGGTATCCTTGCTTTCGAGGAGAAAGCAAATTTCGATCTGGCCCAGGTCGATGATTTCTTTCGGCATATTTTGGGGAGTTGTTAACAGCCAGTCACGTACCCGGTGGTGGCAGAATCTCCAATCCAAATTTCTTCGCAATCTCCATGACGCGCGGAATTTCCTGCTGTTGCTGCGGACTGAGCGCGCCGATTTCCTCGAAGAATCTTTCAAACCCGGCCGGGGTGATGACGCACATGAGCCGGCCGGGCGTCTGGCCGAGGTAGCGGTAGGTATGCGGTATCCCACGCGGCGCGAAAATCGTCGCGCCCTTCTTGGCGATGAATGTCTTCCCGCCCACGGTCCATTCATATTCGCCTTCGAGAACCTGAAACGTCTCGTCCTCGCGATGATGGATGTGCGGCGGCGGGCCGCCGCCTGGCACGTCGTGCGACTCGACTGCGCTGACCACGCCACTCGTGTCGCGGCCGTGGATGCGAATGACCATGGGAATGCCAAGAATGTTTACTTTCTTGCCGCCGTCGGAGGGGATTTGGATTGGATTCATAAATCGGGCGGCAATGTTCTATTGCCGTATGCCGGCTGGCAAGCCGGCAATCCGCTCCATGCCATTTTTCCGAGATCGGCTTTTATCCGGCTGGCTGATCAAAATACCGCGCCCGGAGCGGTTTCAGGTAATGGTCGCTCAAGGTGTTCAACGCTTCGCGGGCGAGCGTGAATTTTTCCGCCAGTTGCTCGAGCACGGAGGCCGGTCCGGGTGGCTCGGCTTCCCGCGCGGCCAGCGTGTAGAAGCGCCGGCCTTCCCGTTCGTAATCGGGCACCAGACGCCAGTCCTGACTCCGGGGCTTTCGAACAAAAGCCGACGCGTGATCGGGATAGATACCTGTAAGAAACAACGCGATGTCGGCGATGCGTTTGTAAAAACGCGGCTTCAATTCCGATCCAACCAGTTGGCACAAAGCCATCATGTCGTCCATGTCCATGTCGCTGAATTTACGTTTTTGCCAGGTGCGGCCTTCCTGCCGGTAAAGCACGGCGATGTTCGTGCGGACGAACGAGCAGAGCATCTCGGTGAGATATTCGCGCAGCGGCGGGTCGCCGAGCAGCTCGCCGGCCTGGGCTGCTGCGAAAACCGGGATGCGTTTGCCGCGCGCGTCCCGTTCGAGCACGAAGGACTGGCCTTCGAGATCGCGCCGGACGCGGCGCAATAACACGGTGAACATCAGGTAGGGCGAAATCCGGACGAGCACTTCCAGCTCGTTGATGAGCCGCTCGGCCAGTTTCGGGTCTTCCAGCATCGGTTCCAGGAGGTCGTCCTTGTCCCGGACCAGGCCGATGATGTGGTCATGGTCCCGCCGTTTGGTCGCCACGGTTTCCACGACGAATTTAAGGTCTGATTCAGTCAGGTGCATATTTGCACAAAGGGCGTGGAGGTTTGCGACCTCACGCCGCACTCAATATAGCCTGTTTGTCGCCGGCAGGCAAAATTCCGGTTACAATCCTTGTTTACCGCGGGACTTTCCGGCTGATTATGAAATTTTTTCACGCCATTGTCCTGAACGGTTCCGCCCGTTCGTCGTCTTATTGAAAAGGACGAAAAAAACAAAGGAAAAGCAAAGGAAAGAAAGGTAGAACATGAGCACATTCAGGAAAAAGACAGCTGCCAGTATTATCTGGTTTGAAATCCCGACGGACGACCTTGACCGCGCCAGGAGGTTTTACAGCGAGTTGTTCGGCTGGAAAATCGGGCCGTTTCCGGGTATGCCGGGTCCCGAGGCGCAAAATTACCTGCACATTGACACCGGTGGCGAGGACGCTTCACCCGACGGTGGAATGATGAAGCGCATGCATCCGCAACAGCCCATTACCAACTACGTAAGCGTGCCGTCCGTGACGGAATTTATGACAAAAGTCGAGAAACTGGGCGGCAAGGTCTGCGTCCCCAAAACTGCCGTGATGCAAATGGGTTACTTCGCCATCTGCCAGGATACGGAAGGCAATATCTTCGCCCTGTGGGAACGGAACGACAAGGCAAAATAATTGTCCTGATTGCATTTTCTCATTCGTCGTATTATTGAATAACCAACAATCATCTAACAACAACCAAAAGAACATTATGAGCACACAAACGAAGAATGGATACCTGCTGATATTCCGTGGAACCGACTGGCACAACGGCCTTTCGCCGGAACAAATGCAACAGGTCGCCGGCCAGTGGATGGCGTGGTTCAAGCGGTTGACCCAGGAAGGCAAGGTCGTCGCAGGAAACCCGCTGGAACGCGAGGGTAAAATTGTTTCCGGGAAGAACGGGCGGGTCGTGGCTGACGGGCCGTTTGCCGAATCCAAGGAGGCCATCGGCGGTTATTTTTTACTGAAGGTGGGCAGCCTGGAGGAGGCCGTGGCCATCGCCCAGCAATGTCCGGGCCTGCCGTATGGCGCCAAGGTTGAGGTCAGGCCGGTCATGGACCAATGCGCTCTTTCCGGCGAAGCCCTGCCCGAATCGCAACTTGCGGAAGCGACGGCGTAGTTGCGGCTGGAGAAATCAAGATAAACGGTGGGCAGGGCGGCGTGGAAATTCCGCCCTGCCTTTCAAAAAACGGAAGCTAAAAAGTATGACTGCAACCAAAGATAATTCCCTGGTTCAGGCCTATCTGTTCTTCAACGGCCGTTGCGAAGAAGCCATCGAGTTTTATCGCAGAGCGCTCGGCGCGGAGGTGGATATGTTGATGCGTTTCAAGGACAGCCCGGAGCCGCCTCAGCCCGACATGCACCCGCCCGGCTCCGAGAACAAGGTGATGCACGCGAACTTGCGCATCGGCGACACCCAAATCATGGCCAGTGACGGACGGTGTACGGGTAAAACAAATTTCGATGGCTTTGCCTTGTCTCTCACGGTGTCCACAGAAGCGGAAGCGGACCGGCGATTCACGGCCCTGGCCGATGGTGGAAAGGTGCAAATGCCACTGGCCAAAACGTTCTTTTCGCCGCGCTTTGGCATGGTGACCGACCGCTTCGGCGTATTGTGGATGATCCTCGTGCGGCAAGTGCCTGGCTGATGGGACCAAAATCAACCAGCCACACAGTTACCCTTATCAACGCCAGAACGAACATGACCACGACAACACCCAACCAAACGATCGAACGGCCTTTCGTTATCGCGCGCACATTTGACGCGCCGCGTGGACTTGTTTGGAAGGCGTGGACGGAGCGTGAGCGCCTGAAGCAATGGTTCGGGCCACAAGGTTCCACGATGCCGGAGACCACAATGGATTTCCGACCGGGCGGGACCTGTCATTCCTGCCTGCGCTTTCCGGATGGCCGCGAAATGTGGGGCAAATTTATCTACCGCGAAATCGTGGCGCCGGAGCGGCTGGTTTACGTCCAGCATTTTTCCGACCGGGACGGCGGTATCACCCGGCACCCGCTGAGTTTCACCTGGCCGTTGCAAATGTTGACGACCGTCACATTCGCGGAACAGAGTGGAAAGACGCTGCTGACCGTGCGATGGCTGCCATTGAAACCCACGGACGAGGAGCGCCAAACATTTGATTCCGCGCACGAAGGCATGAAGCAGGGTTGGAGCGGCACGTTCGAGCAACTCGCCGATTACCTGGCAAAATCTTGAACGAAGAAATTCAAATTGGTCAAAGCCTATGGATACGTTTCTTCCACCCATCGAGCAGCCCGAGGGACTGATCAAGAAGCTGGCGTATTACTTTACTCGGCGGCAGTTCGGCAAAGTGCTGACGCCGGTGAAGGTGCATTCCGCGCGGTTGCCGTCCGCCTTCGGTTTGTTCTATGCAAAGATCGGCAAACTGGATCAAAAGCTGACGCTGCCGCGGGAGGCGGTCCTGCTCATCCGCGAACAGGTGGCGCGGCTCAACGTCTGCCTTTTCTGCATGGATATTGGCCGTTCGTTCACTATCAAAGCGTCAATGAATGAGGCCAAATTCGATGCGCTGGAGGACTATCGCACGAGCAGTCTTTTTACCGAGGCCGAACGCGCTGCATTGGATTATGTGACGGAACTGACCAGAGCGAAAAAGGTCAGCCCGGACACCTTTGCCCGCATGGCGCGCCATTATTCCGAACGCGAGATTTGCGAGATCGTTTGGCTGGTGGCCAGCGAACACGTTTACAACATCACCAACATCGGCCTGAATATCCATTCCGACCTGCTGTGCGATCTCAGTCGAAAGCTGCGGAGTTCGAGCGGGGATATGGCGAGAGGGTGAGGCAGAAAAGCCGGCTTTAATCAGACAAAATCATGCAAAAAATCACCCCATTCCTGTGGTTCGACAATCAAGCCGAGCAGGCCGCGAGGTTTTACACTTCTATTTTCAGGGGATCACGAATCCTGAACATCGCCCGCTACAACGAGGCGACGGAAAAACCCTCCGGCAAACCCAGGGGTTCGGTGATGACCGTTGCGTTTGAGCTGGCAGGTCAGAAATTCACAGCCCTCAACGGCGGCTCGCATTTCAAGTTCACCGAGGCCATCTCATTCGTCGTGAGTTGCCGGACGCAGAAGGAGGTGGATTACTTTTGGACAAAACTTTCCGCCGGCGGCAAAGAGGTGCAGTGCGGCTGGCTCAAAGACAAGTACGGAGTCTCCTGGCAGATTGTACCCGCGGTTTTAGGTGAGTGGTTGAGGGATAAGGATGCCGCGAAGAGAGAACGGGTCATGCAGGCCCTGCTCAAAATGGTCAAACTGGACATCCAAAAACTGAAACAGGCTTATGGATCAACCGACCGGACTTCCGGCAAACGCCGGAACCGTTGACGGATCGCCGACAAAACACGTATAGAAACCAACCATCATCCACAAACCATAATCGAACAAACTATGAAATCACCTACCCGTCATTTGCCGGCCATCGCCCGCGTCCTGATGGGCCTGATGTTTTTCGTGTTCGGCCTCAATGGATTTCTACATTTCATCCCGCAGCCCAAGGAACCGATGCCGGAGGGCGTCATGGCGCTGATGGGCGGATTCATGCAGAGCGGCTACATGATGCCGCTGATTTTTGGCACCCAGACGCTCGTCGGCGCGCTGCTCCTGTTGAATTGCTTTGTGCCGCTGGCGCTGGCCATGATTGCACCGGTGATCGTAAACATCATCGCCTTTCATATTTTCCTCATGCCTTCCACCATCGCACCGGGCATCGTGGTCCTGGTTCTGGAGCTTTACCTTGCCTGGTCGTATCGGAGCGCCTTTCGGCCCATGCTCGTTCTGCGGGCAAAACCGGGAGGCAACTGAAGAGCAATGGGCCAGGCTTCCTGACTATTGACCGTTTTACCAACGAACTGAAACATCAACCAACCAACCGAAAAGGAGGTAATTATGCTTATGCCAATACTCGTCGGCCTGGCCGTCATTGTTGTGTTGTTCCTTATCATCGTTGCCACGCGGCCGGCCGATTTTCGCGTCACCCGGTCGGTGGCCATCACCGCGCCGCCGGAAAACGTCTTTCCGCAAGTTAATGAGCTTCGCAACTGGGAGGCATGGAACCCCTGGGGAAGACTGGACCCGAATTGTAAAATGACCTATGACGGTCCGGCCGCCGGCGTGGGTGCGAGCTACGCATGGGCCGGCAACAACAAAGTGGGCGAAGGACGGAACACCATTACGGAAAGTAAGCCGAACGAACGGGTGCGGTTTCGGCTCGAATTCGCCAAGCCGATGAAAGCGACCAACGCCGCCGAGTTCACGTTCCGACCCGAGGGCGATCAGACCATCGTGACCTGGACCATGACCGGCAAAAATAATTTTATCGGCAAGGTGATCGGATTGGTCGTGAACTGCGACCAGATGATTGGGGGTCAGTTTGAAAAAGGCCTGGCGCAGATGAAATTGTTGGCGGAGGCAGCGGCCGAAAAAATTCCTGTTCACTCATAAACCAACCGGAGGAAACCATGAGCAAAATACGAGTCCTGGTCGGCACGAAGAAAGGCGCGTTCATCCTGACCTCGGACGGCAAGCGCAAAACCTGGAAAGTCAGCGGTCCGCATTTCGCGGGTTGGGAAATTTACCACCTCAAAGGTTCACCGGCGGACCCGAACCGCATCTTCGCATCGCAGACGAGCGGCTGGTTTGGACAAATCATCCAGCGTTCTGATGACGGCGGGAAGACCTGGAACACGCCCGGCAGCAGCCTGGAGGAGTTGAAAAGCCCGGAGGGCTTTCCGAAAGGCGAGAGCAACAAGTTCGTGTACACCGGCAAGGCCGGCACGCACAAGTGGTATGACGGCACACAGCATCCGTGGGAATTCAAGCGAGTTTGGCACATCGAACCCTCATTGACCGACCCTGACACGGCCTACGCGGGCGTGGAAGACGCGGCCATTTTCAAAACTACGGACGGCGGCAAAACATGGCAGGAACTGCCTGGCTTGCGCAACGCCAAAGGCCATCTCTGGCAACCGGGCGCGGGCGGCATGGCCGTACACACGATTCTGCTCGACCCAAAAAATGCGAAACGGATTTATGTCGCCATTTCAGCCGGTGGCTGCTTTCGCACGGATGATGGCGGCAAGACCTGGAAGCCGATCACCCGCGGTTTGAAGTCTCTCTATGAGCTGCCCGATCCCGATGCGGAAGTCGGCCACTGCGTTCACCGCATTGCGCTGCATCCGGCCCGGCCGGACGTGCTGTTCATGCAAAAGCATTGGGACGTGTTGCGCACAGACAACGCCGGCGAGCGATGGACTGAAGTCAGCGGCAACCTGCCGACGGATTTCGGCTTTCCGATTGATGTTCATGCGCACGAACCGGAAACCATTTTCGTCGTGCCCATCAAGAGCGATTCCGAACATTACCCGCCGGACGGCAAACTGCGGGTGTATCGGAGCAAGACCGGCGGCAACGAATGGGAACCGCTCACCAAGGGCCTGCCGCAAAAGGATTGTTACGTGAACGTGCTGCGCGACGCGATGGCCGTGGACTCACTCGAGCCTTGCGGCGTCTATTTCGGCACAACCGGGGGTCAGGTTTATGCCTCGGCCAGCGGCGGCGATTCATGGAACCCCATCGTGCGCGACCTGCCGGCGGTTTATTCGGTTGAAGTGCAGGTGTTGCGATGATCCGGGTGGTGTTGCCCCATCACTTGCGCAATCTGGCACGCGTGGGCGGCGAGGTGCAGGTTGAGGTTGCCGGGCCGGTGACGCTGGGCGCCGTGCTCGACGCGATCGAAACTCGTTATCCCATGTTACGCGGCACGATTCGCGACCACGACACGCTGAAGCGGCGGCCATTCGTGCGGTTTTTTGCCTGCAAGGACGATTTATCGCTTGAACCACCCGAGGCCCTGCTGCCCGATGCGGTCGCCAGTGGAGAAGAACCGTTCCTCGTGGTCGGGGCCATGGCGGGAGGTTGAATGGAGACCGGATTCAAGGTTGCGAACGACAAACCGCCGGAAATTTCCGCGGTGGTGGAGCATCTTTTCCGGCATGAAGCAGGGAAAATGGTCGCCACCCTGGCGGGGATTTTCGGCATTGAACATCTTACTTTGGCCGAAGACGTGGTGCAGGAAGCGCTGACGCGGGCGCTACAGACATGGCCATTCTACGGCGTGCCGAAAAACCCGGCCGCATGGATCATGCGGGCTTCCCGCAACCTCGCCGTGGATGTCGTCCGCCGCCAAAAGGTTTTCCGCGACAAGGAGGCGGAGATCGTCCGCTTGATGGACCGGGAAGGTTCCACGCCGGACGCGGCGATTTTTCCCGAATCGGAAATCACCGACGACACATTGCGGATGATGTTCGTGTGCTGTCATCCGAGCATTCCCGCGGAGGCGCAGGCGGCGCTCGCCTTGAAAACCCTGTGCGGTTTCAGTGTAACAGAAATCAGCCGGGCCTTTCTAACGTCGGACGCGGCGATTGCCAAGCGGCTGGTGCGGGCGAAACAGAAGATTCGGGAGGCAAAGATTCCCTTTGAGATTCCGGTCGGCGAGGAGCTGGGGCAACGGCTGGACGGCGTGCTGCAATCGCTTTACCTGCTGTTCAACGAAGGCTACAAGGCGTCCAGTGGTGACAAGCTGGTGCGCGAGGATATTTGTCAGGAAGCCATTCGGTTGACGGGTTTGCTGGTGGAGCATCCGGCGGGCAACCGGCCGAAAACTCACGCCTTGCTGGCATTGATGCTTTTGGATACCGCGCGCATCCCGGCGCGGGTGGATAACGAAGGTAATCTGCTTCTCCTCCAGGAACAGGACCGTTCGCGCTGGAAGCAACCGATGATAGCGGGGGGAATGTTTCACCTGGCGCAATCGGCGGCGGGCGGGGAAATCAGCGTATATCATTTACAGGCAGGCATCGCCGCGTGCCATTGTACGGCGCAGGATTATGCGTCCACGGACTGGCGGCAAATTCTGTCGCTCTATGACCGCCTGGTAGAGCTGGACGGTTCGCCGGTGGTCGCGCTCAATCGCGCCATTGTGATTGCCAATCTCCACGGGCCGAAGGCGGGACTCGATGCCCTGGCGGCCATCCGGGATTTGGAGGCATTGAACACCTACTATCTGCTCCACGCGGTGCTGGGCGAATTCGAGTCGCGGCTGAATCATGCGCAGGCTGCCGCCGGACATTTCCGTAAATCACTGCAACTGGCCGGAATCAAATCCGAGCAGGCCTTCCTGGCGAAACGGCTCCAGGCTTGTGAAGAAAAAGTGTTTTATTCCTGACGAAGGCGTGCTTGAGGTTGACTCGAACCCGCGCTAGGCTCTCCGGCAGTCGGGCGAGCTAATGTTCCGAGGATGAAAGGACAATCAATGAAACGCAAAGCATCGGCAATCTGGCGCGGCGGTTTGAAGAATGGTCGGGGCAACCTCTCCACTGAGAGTGGTGTGCTCCGGGAGACGCCCTACTCGTTCAGCACCCGTTTCGAGAACGAAATGGGCACGAATCCCGAGGAGCTGGTTGCCGCCGCTCACGCCGGTTGTTTCGCGATGGCGTTCTCCGCGGAATTGGGCAAGGCGGGTATTACGCCCGATGCCATTTCCGTCACAGCCATGGTCACGCTGGACAAGACCGACGCGGGCTGGACAGTCACGGCGTCGCATCTGGACGTGACGGCGAAAATTCCCGGCGCGGACAAGACCCAGGTGCTCGGCATTGCCAACGTGGCCAAGCTCGGTTGTCCCATTTCGCGCCTGCTTCGGGCGAACGTTACGATGGATGCGAAGGTGGAGAGTTGACCGGAGATTATCGTGCGTGGATGAACTGATGACGGCGGCTGAATTTCTGCTCTCGCCCGCCCGTTTAGTATGAATCCGTCAAAAATCCTGTGCCTTGGCACCACACCCGCCGTGCAACGGGTGATGATTTTCCGCAAACTCAATCTGGACGCCGTCAATCGCGCCACGACCACGCTGGATGGTGCGGCGGGCAAATCCGTCAACGTGGTAAAAGTATTGAAAGTGCTGGGCGAGCAGCCGGTGGCGACCGGTTTTCTGGGCGGTGACCGGGGAGAATTTTTGCAGCAGGTGCTGGCAGAGAAGGGGATTGCGTCCGATTTCGTGACCGTGTCAACGCCGACGCGGCAGTGCATCACGGTGATAGACGAATCGGCGGGCACGCAAACCGAATTGGTGGAAGAGAGCCGGCCGGTTGAGGCGACGGATTTCGATAGGCTTGGGGCGGTCATCCGTCGGCGATTGCCGGAATGCCGGGCGCTGGTGATGTCGGGAACCGTGGTTACCGGCGGCCCGCTGAACTTGTATTTCGACTGCGCGCAACTGGCGGAAAGCGCCGGCGTGCTTTCGGTGGTGGACGGGCAGGGGAAGGCCCTGCTGGAGGCATTGCCGGCGAAGCCGGCGCTGGTTAAACCGAACCGGACTGAGCTGGCGGTAACGCTTGGACTTGAACTGAAGGACGATGCCGGTGTCCGGAAAGCGATTCACCAGTTATGTGAGCGAGGCGCGCAGCGGGTGGTGGTGACGGCGGGGAAGGAACCGGCATTGGCGTTTGATGGGAAAGATTTCTGGCGCATCATCATGCCTCAAATCCGCGTGGTGAATCCGATCGGTTCGGGGGATGCCTTCACGGCCGGGCTGGTGTCGCGTCTGTTACGCGGCGATGATTTGGGTGAAGCCTGTCGCTGGGGCAGTGCTGCCGGCGCGGCCAACGCGCTCACGCTGATGCCAGGTGAAGTGAACAAGTTGGATGTGGAGCATTTGGCACCGGGAATTGAGGTCAAAAAGATTTGACTGCCCGGCGGCAACGGATGGTTCGACAAATCCGGATTGATGGGTGTGTTATGAGCCGTGATGAATCCTGGCAGAAGAAACCCTCGTTTGTGGGTGTGTGCATCCATTTTCTGCCTGTTCCTTTCTCGCCGCCCCGGGCGGGATTCGATTTGCGGATTTCCCGACGCTCGGCGTGGATACCAACGCCGTTTATCTGGCGGGTGACATGTATCACGGAACGAACAATTCACTCGGAACTTCACTGACGATGATTCTGCAGGCGGGCGTCCAATGGACTGCTCAACACCTTTTGTCGAAGGTTTGTAAACCTTCTCGACTCTCAGCCATCTACCGCAATAGAACGGCCCGATAAAAGCGTTGCGTCGCCGTCCCGATGGCATTGGAGACAGACAGCGTGTTGCCGGTGGCGGTCATTGGTCCGCCCAGATTGCTCCACGTGGTTGGGTTCAAACCGGCCGTGTACTGCACTTGATACACCAACCCGGACACCGTGCTCCAAGTCAGTTCGATGGTCTTGTTGGTGCGCGTTATTGATTGGAACACCGGCCCGGGAAGGGGTGTCACGCTGACGTCGTCGAGGCCGAAAAAAAACAAATCGTTTCGAAATCCAAACTGGAGCACGGTGCTATTCGTGGTGGCGGCAACCACAAACTGTACATACGTCCAATCATAGGCAGGCTGGTTGAACTGGCTGGAGATGGTGTTTCCATTCCACGATACCAGAAATTCATTCGGACAGGTGCCAAAACCAAAGACGTCCACGTTTGCCAGCCAAAACGAAAGCAAGTAAGCCTTTCCCGCCTGCGTCGGCAGCGTTTGGGAAAGGTCGGCGACCGAGCCGAACTCGCTCAGGTCCGCGCAGTAGTTTCCATCGTACGGCGTGACGCCGGTTATCGACCCGTCGTCGACCAAACTGGAGTTACCGGAGGCGTCGCCCGTGAGCGTCCAGAAAGAGAAATCGCCGGTCTCAAAGCCACCATTCTGCACGAGTGGCTGCCCCAACTGCAGCGTAAACTGCCGGTTCAGTGTGGCGCCGCTGTTCTGATTAGCGAACTGGACGTTCGCCGAGTAGATGCCTGCCGCAAGGTTGTTGGCGGTAGAATTCAAACTCACGGTAACAGTTTTCGGGGTTCCGCCGGAGGTCAATGTGCCACTACTCGGGGACACATTGAGCCACGCCGGCGTGTTGAGCACCGACCAACTCAGTGTGGTGGTTCCCGCATTGCTCAAGGCGTAGTTCTGTGAAGTCACGTTGAATGGGCCGCCGACCGGGCCGCTGGCCGTAAAGCCGGTGACGGGCCTGATCCTCAGAGCGTCGATGGGCCGGGAGAGCGTGTTGATCAGGTTACTGCCCGCTGGCGTCCCCCAACCCGTGCACAGATCGTAGCCAGGCACGGCGGTGAATTGTGTTGGGCTGGCGATCCATTCGTTATTGCCGGTCGTGATATCCTGAAAGTCGGAGGTATAATCCAGTTCCGTGCCAATGAGGTAGATGGCCGGATTGATGAACCCGACCGGGCCGTTGGTCCCGGCTTGTTCGTTGACCAGCGCGACAAATGCCGCCCACAACGGCGAGGCGCAACTGGTGCCACCGATGCCACCTTGAGCTCCGTAATCGATGCCATTACCGGCGATGACGTCCACGTTGTCCGCCGTCAAAGCGACATCGGGAATGTTGCGCATGCTCATCGATCCACCGTTGGCGCCCGTCGCAATGCCTTGCTGCCAGGTTGGAATCGGGTAGGAAGTGCTGATTCCGCCACTGCTGCCCATACCGTCCTGACCGTATTCCACACCCCAGTTCCACACGGTCTCCGACACATACGGTCCCAACGGACCCGTCGTCGTCAGGGTTGTCCCGCCGACGCTCGTTAGGTACGGGTCATCGGCGGGGAAGTTGGTGGATGTCGACGTGTAATAGGCGTCGCTATCGCCCGAAGCCGCGAAGAACGACTGACCCTGTAACGCCATTTCCTGGAGGATCTGGTCGGCGTTTGTATCGGGACCGCCACCCCAACCCCAGGAACAACTGAGTTGCCGGGCTTGATTGTCCGTGGCCATCCGGTTCAGAATGTCGTTTGGTATGCCATTGGTCGGCGCTTCATAGAGGATCACTTTGGCCAGTCCCGGGGCCATGGAAATCACCATCTCAATGTCCAGCGAGACTTCAATATTACCATCGGTATCGACCGGAGTACCATCAAACCCGTCGATGTAGATATTCGTCAGGGTAACGTTCGGCAGTCCGGCGTTGCTCTCGTAGGCGGTGATGTCGCTGGAGTAATAGCCGTCGAATTGCACCAGCCCGATCGTCTGTCCCGTACCGGTGAGCGCGACCCCCGGAGCGTAGGCGGCGCGGAAGTCGTAACCCAGGTAGGTGCCACTCGTTCCCGAGCCATCGGCCGGCCGGGCGCGTGTCGTCGCCTGACGCGGCGCCAGTTTGAGATTGGCGGGATGCGGCCGTGTATAATCGCTGAGGCCGTTGATGGCCAGCACCGGGAGATCCACTCCGACTGAGGGCTCGACATCTGGCGCATAGAACCTGCGGGCTTCCGTCGGGTGCTGATAGACGCTCATCTTCACGTGGAAGGCCTTCTCGATGTCGGCCACAGGCGCATTGACGTCCAACAACAAGCGATTGGGGTGTAGGCCGGTTACGGTGAAACCGTTGGTCTTGGCGAAAGCGATGACAGACTGATAATCCTGTTCTGTGGGGCCAAACATCTCCGTGAACTGCTCCGGCGTAAGGTAGTGACGAAACTGGGGACTAGCGGGATCATAAATCTGCTGGAGCAGTTTCGTAAGTGTCTCTTGTTTGCGTAACGGCAGCCCGATTGCCAAATTCAGCCGCGTCAACCCCGGCACGCGGCCTATTGATTGCAAGTGTGCCACCGCCGGCGGCACGTGGCTTGGCAAAGTCCGCAGTTGCTGCGCTTGGGCAGGCGTTACAAACAACCAGAGGGCCATAGGAGCTGCGGCAACATATCCGACGATGTAAATGAGCGCCGCGACAGTGCGTGTGACATAATTGTCGATGGGCGGCCTGCGAAGCCACAGAACGAGGTGCCGATTTTCGAGCCGCTGCCTCATGATAACAACTAGTATGGTGCATGAGTTCTCAGTCAGCAACTGAAATCGGAGTCATGACTCTGTTCCAGGGATTCGGTATTGATCTAACGGGTCATATCAACATTTTGAACTACCTGTCTCAGAAAAAGTATCGGATCCTTGTGCGGGAGCTTGGTTGAATACAGCGAGCGTACTCGCAGCTGTCGCCACTTCACTTTGACACGCCAAGGCCGGCTCGTCAGTAGCCTCGCCCCACCAGGATGTACCAATCCTTCAGTTCGCTCCGAAATCCTGAACAAATTCCATCATTTCCTTTTCTTTCGGCATTGGGCGAATCAAAACCAGCCTTTCATTGCGGACGTTGTTCACTTTTCCTCAACGTTCAGTCGCAACGCTCTTGATGTCAGATGCCCTGGGTCCAGTGTTAGCGGCTGGCAGTAGCGCGCGAGTGCCGCCGCTTTGTGTCTCAGTTTGATTCTTTTGTCGCTCCGAACGGAGCTTGGGATTATTGGGATCTGGTATTCTACAAAGATGCCAGCCCTACGGGCTTTGGAACAAGCCGCGTTCATCTGCGTCTATCCGCGGTTAAAAAGCTTGCCCTCCGTCCTGTGTTTGTGGCTGGCAGTAGCGCGCGAGTGCCATTGCCTTGTGCCTCAGTATTGTTCTTTTGTCTGTCCATTCCGTTGGCGTGTGAGGGACGAAAGACGGGTTCAAAATATTTCAAAAACATCTTGGTAGATATCGGCAACCGACGTAAAACAGGTCAGTTCGACTTGACCCGGCATGAAAGCTTTCGCGACCACTCGAAAATGTTTCTTCATCGCCCTTCTTGTGGGAGTTTTTGTCTGGCTGCTTTTCGCTACCTTTCATCCTTTTGAGCCGCGGTATGGGGGGAAACGACTTTCCCAGTGGGCTGCGGTTTTTTATTCAGATAGTGACGTTACTCCGCAGGATTATGACCAAGCGACAAATGCCATTCTACATATCGGAACCAACGCGTTGCCCTATGCCTTCAAATGCTGCCAAGCAAGGTTATTTCGAATTGATCTCCGTCAGCCATCAGGCTTTATTTCCGCAGATCGTCTGCACCAGCAAAGCACAGGCATTTTTTCTCTTTTGGGGCCTGCCGCCGAACCGGCAATACCGGCACTCATGAAAATTCTCCACAGCAAAAATGACGACGTGGTCTACACGGCAATATCGGATTTGTCATCCATCGGTCCTGCAGCGGTTGCTCCATTGGTGACGGTGCTCAGTAACGGCAACGTTCCAGCCCGCAGAGGCGCGGCGGGCGCTTTGGAATTTTTGCCAACCCCAAAATCCGCCGCGCCCGCCTTGGAGTTGTGTCTGAAGGATGAAGATAACCTCGTGCGGGACAATGCTGCGCTTGCGCTTGGGAGGTTTGGAACCAATGCGCCCGCGACAGTGGTTCCGGCCTTGCTGAATGCGTTGCAAACGGAGACCAATTTCCAGGTGGCTGTTACATTTATCAGTGTACTTGGGTTGATTAAGGAGGACGCGCCTTTGGTGGTGCCGGCGATTATGCACTACATGCAGAGCGAAACGAACAACTGGCTGGGGCTTTCGGGTCCTATCAACGTGCTGGGAAATTTTGGGACGAATGCAAAACCGGCCGTTCCAGCGTTGGTCCATATTGTGGAAACAAAGTCTGGATGGCAGTATGGTGTTCAGTCACCCCAAATATCAGCCTTGGTTGCGCTTTCAAAAATTGATCCTCAAGCTGGGAAACCATTCGTCCCTCTGCTGGTCCATATTTTGGAATCAAAGCCCGAATGGCCGGATGACGATTATTCGGGACTCAAAATTACGGCTTTGTTGACGCTTCCGAAAATTGATCCTGAGGCCGTCAAACCGTTCGTGTCCAGGCTGCTTCACATTTTGGAATCAAAGTCCGACTGGCCGGAGGGCTATTCACCGGGCCAAATGCTCACTTTGGTCGCGCTTTGGAGAGTTGACCCCGAAGCCGCAAGGCCCTTCTTTGAAAAATGGAACCCCAACCAGCCATGGGTCGTGGGTGATCTGGAAAAATTTGATCCCGAAGCCGCCAAGCCATTCCTTGAAGAATGGAAAGCACGCGTGACCAATGAGGTGCCTCCCAAAACACGGGAGCCGGTCCGTACGACAAATACGCCAAGCGATCAAACAAATTCTGTGTCGCCTTGATTTGTTCCAGTTTTAGCAACTGGCAGTGGAGCGCGAGTTGATTTGCCTCGTGTCTCAGTTTGATTCCTTTGTCTGTCTATTCCGTTGGCGTGTGTCTCTGTTCAAATGCTTCAAGTAGCTTTCAATCGGGACCGAAGTCCCGGACGAATTCCATCAATTCCTTTTCATTCAGGTCGGACACGGCCCAGAATGTCATGCCGCCTTGGGACCAGTGAATCAAATGGTAACCGTTAATGGGCGCTCGCGCGGCCGATTTTGAATCCTTTTCGTCGGTTGGCCAGATGAAAAGGTTGATGACGTGTTTGTAACGATGAAAGACCAGGGCGGCCACAGCGCGTTGGTCGATATAATCAAGCCGGCCACCGATGAGCGGGAATCCTTGCGACGCGAGGTCCTTGACCGGCGGCGAGAAATCGAGTTTGCCATCGAACCACGGCTTGACCGTATGCTGGTCGGACGACGCAACATCCATCTCGTGGTTCGCCATCAACGAGCGAATATGACTGGAAACTATTTCCTGTGCGAGCTGCTGCTGCGGCGAAGGGCGGGTGAGTGTGAGTGAAAGCAAAAGCGCCAGGCAAATCACCGCGACACCGGTGGTCGCAGCCGTAAACCAGTTCCAAGTCCAGAAAGGCCGATTGGATTCGGTTTGCGGACGCAATTCGGCCTTCAGTTTCTGCCGTAATTCCGCCGGTGCGGTGAAAAAGAGCGAATCCTGTTTCAGGGATTTTTTCAGGTTTTGCACGTTGCGAAACGCGAGCGCGCACGCGGGGCAGCCGTGCAAATGCTTTTCCAGTTCCAGGATTCCGGCGGCATCCAATTCGCCGTCGGCATAGGAATCAATCAACCGTCTGGCTTCCTGGCAATTCATGGTTTGGCTCCGGGTTTGAATTCGCCGGCGAGGCGTTTTTGCAACTGCCGGCGCGCGCGAGTGAGACGCGACATGACCGTGCCGATGGGCACGTCGGCGAGGTCGGCGATTTCTTTGTAACTGAATCCTTCCATTTCGCGTAAAATGACAATTTCCCGGAACTCGACCGGCAATTCCTCGATGGCGCGCCGGATGGATTCGGTGTCGGCCAACTGCGAGTTCAAAATCTCCGCGTTCACGGTAACGTCTTCGACCGCGAGGCCTTCCTCACCGAGTTCGATGACGTTTTCCGGGGAGCGGTTTTTCCGCAACCAGGTGTAAAACGTGTTGCGCACGATGGTGAGGAGCCAGGCGCGGCCATTGTCGCCACGGAAACTGCCAAAGAACTTAAGCGCGCGCAGGCAGGCTTCCTGTGCCACATCCTGGGCGTCGTGGTCGTTGCCGGCGAGCCAGCGGGCGAGGTTGTAGGCGGCGTCCAGGTGCGGCAACACCGTTTGCTCAAAGGATTTCAATCGTTCGCGCTTGTCCACTCGCACTGTTTGTTGGCCAATTCATCATTTGGCAAGACCAATTTTCAGCGGATTTTATTCCCGTAAAATATTTTTGTTTCCGGGAATAATTGTCGGGTTTGCACAGTCTGCAACCCTGAATCCATCTGACATTATGAAAAACGACAAAAAGAGCATTGAGATCGACTTTCTGGAAGCGGGCGCCGGCCAGATTGAGCGCAACCTGGAAAACGAGGGCGTTGACCGGCGCGGTTTTTTGAAGTGCATGGCCTGGGCCGGCACGGGGATGCTGTGGACCATCAGCGGCGGGGTGCTGGCCTCAAAGATTTTAAGCCCGGTCAATGCGGCGGCGGACAGTCCTGGGGGCGGCTTCAGTTTTGTGCAAATCAGCGACAGCCACATCGGCTTCAATAAACCCGCCAACCCCGACGTCATAGGTACGCTCAAAGAAGCGATTGCCAGGATTAATGCCTTGCCCACCGCGCCGGATTTCATTCTGCACACGGGCGATCTCTCACACCTTTCTGCAGCCGAGGAATTTGACGCGCTGGAACAGCTGCTCAAAGGCACGAAGGCCGGCCGCATATTTTATGTGCCCGGCGAACATGATGTGCTCAACGACAACGGCAAACAGTATCGGGAACGCTTCGGTCGGGAAGGCCGGGGCGACGGCTGGTACAGTTTCGACCACAAAGGCGTCCATTTTATCGGGTTGGTCAACGTGATGAACCTTAAACCCGGTGGTGTGGGTTACCTGGGACACGACCAATTGGAATGGCTCGAAGACGACGTCGCCCATTTGTCCGACAGCACACCGATTGTCGTTTTCGCGCATGTTCCGCTTTGGACGGTTTATCCCGACTGGGGTTGGGGCACGGACGATGCCGGCCAGGCGCTTTCGTATCTCAAGCGTTTCGGCTCCGTCACGGTGCTGAATGGCCACATTCATCAGGTCCAGCAAAAGATCGAAGGTAACGTCAGTTTTCATACCGCGATGTCCACCGCCTTTCCGCAACCCCACCCGGGTACCGCACCATCGCCCGGCCCGATGAAAGTCCCCGCGGACAAACTCCGCACTGTGCTGGGGTTGACCAACGTCAATTATGTCCAGGGCGAGAAATCGCTGGCCGTCGTCGACTCGACTCTGGTTGGATCTTAACAGGCCGTTCAAAAAGTAGGAGACGACGTGAGGAGTCTCTGATTGGCCATTCAAAATGAAGGAATTTTGAGACTCGTTACCTCGTCTCCTACGGTCAAATGAATTTTTTAACAGACTCTTAAACCAAAACAGGAAAATGACGATGAAAGTGAAAATCAAAATATTGCCCGGGCTGATGGCAGCGGTTGCCGGCTTGATATTGTTGCCGGCCAACCTGCTGGCGGACGGCGGCGGAACAAATTCCGTCGAAGTGACGATCGACAACTTCAATTTCACCCCGCCTGCCTTGACCATTTCCGCCGGGACGAAAGTAACCTGGGTGAACAAGGACGACGTGCCCCACACGGTTACCAGCGACGACAAACTCTTTGGTTCGCGCGCGCTGGACACGGACGACAAATTTTCGTTCACATTTCAGACACCCGGCATTTACCCCTACTACTGTTCGGTGCATCCCAAAATGACTGGCAAGGTCGTGGTGAAATAAACAATATATTCCGGGACGGCGATGTGGCTTCCGTCCATTGACCTTGAGGGAATTTGCCAGCAGCGTTTTCCCGCGACCACGAAAACCGGCTGTTGAACGTTTGATGGAAAACGGAGACAACTGGTTTCCGGCATTGCATCCGTGCTACTGGTCCGCCATGCTGTGGAAAACCACTGAATCTCCATGAAAATAATTCTTCTATTTCTCTGTCTGGCGGGTGTTAACGCCTGCGGCCAGAAATTTCCCGATCTCGCCCTGACACCGCCGATGGGTTGGAACAGTTGGAACAAATTCGGCAACACTGTGAACGAGGAACTGATCCGGCAAACGGCCGACGCGATGGTTTCCACGGGTATGAAGGACGCGGGGTATGAATATATCAACATTGACGACACTTGGGAGGGCGAGCGGGACAGTCAGGGTTTCATTCAGCCGGATCCGAAGAAGTTTCCTTCGGGGATGAAAGCGCTGGCTGATTATGTCCATTCCAAGGGACTCAAACTCGGGATTTACTCGGATGCGGGCGCGAAGACCTGCGGCGGATACCCTGCCAGCCGGGGACACGAATATCAGGACGCCCAAATGTACGCCCAGTGGGGGATTGACTACCTGAAGTATGACTGGTGCGGCTGCGAAGATTTGAATGCCAAAGGCGCCTACACGACCATGCGGGACGCGTTGCATGCGGCCGGCCGGCCGATGGTTTTTAGCATCTGCGAATGGGGCAACAACAAGCCCTGGGAATGGGCGGGGAACATCGGCAATTTATGGCGCACCACCGGCGATATTTGCCCCTGCTTTGATTGCAAGCAGGACCATGGCACGTGGTACCAGTGGGGCGTTCTTCAGATTTTGGATATGCAGGAAGGTTTACGAAAGTATGCCGGCCCCGGCCATTGGAACGATCCGGACATGCTGGAAGTCGGCAACGGCATGACCACGAACGAGGATCGCGCGCACTTTTCCCTGTGGTGCCTGCTGACCGCGCCACTCATTGCCGGAAACGATTTGCGCAGCATGTCTCCGGAAACGTCGGAAATCCTGATGAACAAAGACGCCATCGCGGTTGACCAGGACAAACTGGGGATTGAAGCATTCCGGTATTCCTCGGACGGCGTTCGGGAAGTCTGGTTCAAACCGCTGGCGGACGGAGATTGGGTCATGTGCGTGCTTAACCGCAGCACCCGGCCGCAGAAGGTGTTTTTCGATTGGAACAATGAAAAGGTCAGCGACGATCTTTCCAAAAGAGAAACGCAGTTCAACACCACCGTGTACCGCATTCGCGACCTGTGGACCAAGGCGGATTTGGGTACCACGGAAAAACCTTTGAACGCCGAATTGCCGGGACATGATGTCCTGATGCTGCGGCTCCAAAAACAGTAAACTCTTTCAGGTCCCCGAAACCTTTTTCACTTGTCGCCAAATGACTGGCGTTGCACTATTTCACCAACCACTCATAACCCAACACAAAAAATATATGAATCGTGCAAAACACCCAATCTTGTGGTCGTGCGGATCGCTGATTTCGGCGCTCGCGCTGTTTTTCCTCGTCGGTTGTCAATCTGCCAGGGAGCAGTCCAGCAGCAAACCGGCAACGGTGACGGCGCCGGCGGTGGCGCCCGCCACGACCGCCGAGGCCGCGCCCGCCTCCGTACCCAAGGCCATCCGCATTGATGCCGGCTCGGACACAAACTACGTCGATTCCGAAGGCAATGTCTGGCTCGCCGACCAGGGTTTTGCGGATGGAGAGGTGATAACCCGGGACGACGACATGCCCATTGCCAACACGAAGGATCCCGCGCTGTATCGGACCGAGCATTACGACATGACTTCTTTTTCTCAAAATGTTCCCAACGGCAAATACACCGTGAAGTTGCATTTTGCCGAAACCTATGAGGGCGTCACCGGCCCGGGAGAGCGTGTGTTTTCCTTCAACGTGGGCGGACAAAATGAATTCAAGGATTTCGATGTCTGGGTCAAGGCGGGCGGCCCGCAAAAGGCCTATGACGTAACGGTGGACGACGTGGAGGTTACGGATGGCAAACTGACCATCACTTTCACGGCCAACGTGCAAAGTCCCGCGATCGACGGGATTGAAATCATCCCGGCCCAGTAACATCCGGGGGCGGGAGTTTTTCCGGCTGGCGGGATTCAGGGTTGTTCGACCGGTGCCGGGCGGCCTTGCCGCAGGGCAGGCAGCCAGCCGCCATAGCGGCGCCGGTTGTAGTCACTTTGCGTTCCGTGTTCGTCTTGATGGCCGGACTTTGGCAGGATGACCACTTCTTTCGGTGAAGTCATTTCGTTCACCGCTGCCAATACGCTCGAGGGCGGACAGGTTTCGTCTCTCAGCCCCAGGCCGACCAGCATGGGGCATTTGATGTGCCGCGCGAAGTTGGCGATGTCATAATAGCGGCTGGCTTCATGCACTTTCGCCGGGTCTTTGCCTTCGGTGTTGAAATACCAATGCGGCCAGCCGGGCGCGCGGCCAATATCGGGCGCCAGCGTGTCTCCGTTCGCGGGCACAAGTGCCAGCGCCGCGGTGATGTCCCTGGGATGCAACCCGGCAATCATGATGGTTTGTTGCCCGCCCTGGCTGTCGCCCATCACCACCAGTGTCTTGCCATTCCAATCCGGGCGCGTTTTGAGATATTCAATCGCCCGATAGCAGGACAAATACATCCGCAAAAAATAGCTGGTGTCCCGATTATCGTCGCCGATGGACCAGTAATCCTTGAGCGGCCCGGCGAATTGGTTCTGGTAAAACTCCGCCGGTTCATCAATCGGCAGATCATGAGGCTCCAGGTTCAGCGCCAACCAGCCTTCTGCGGCCCGGTCCGTCACCCAGCTTTTCTGCAATCCGTAAACACCTGCCCACTGAACAATGAGCAGAGCAGGGAACTGTTTGCCTTTTTCGGGCCGGGCGATCTGGCCCTGGATGTGAGTTCCACGGATATTGTTCATGGTGATTTTCCAATAAGCCACGCCCGACTTTCCGCTGGATTCCGCTTCAAGTTTTGGATCCGTGGGGACTTTTTTTAATTCCTTCAGTTTGGCCTTCCAGAATGAATCAAAACCGGCCGGCATTGACGCGGCCGGCAGGATTTTGTCCGGCGCGGCCACGGCGCCGCCCACGGCTCGATCGGTGGCGTTCTCCGGCTGCCATTTCACTACAACCAGCATGGTTCCTGGTGCATCGAACCGGGTTACGATGCCGGCGATATTGTTGCTGAAACTCAGGTCGCCTTGCCCCACCTCTTTGAGGCCGCCGCTTTTGAGAGTGTAATGGGCCGCTGGCGCATTGGATTCGCCTTTCCATTCAATTTTCCAATGAACGGTGTCTCCGACCGGGTACACCCCGCCGGGTTTATCCGGTACAACTGTCATTTGCGCCCGGCAAAGACTCGTGGCCGCGAACGTAATCAACAGGAAGACACGGACATGGAAATATTTTGGTCGCATGAGGCAAACGCTATACAACACCAACCGGCCGATGCCAGAACGAAATATCCCGTCAAAGCGGATGGCGAACAGAGTGAGCCGAGGGCAATCGCCCGGCCCGGAAATCATTTCCGGGAAATTCCGGCAGGCGGCCTTAATCAGTCGCGGTGACTGTATTCCTGGATGGCCGCCCGCCACCACGGCGCGAGCGATTCGTCGGGGCGCAACCAGGCCTGCTGATGCAACCGGACCATTGCATGTGCATCCGTCAGGATTAGAAATCGTTCCACTGCGGTCAATTGGGCCGGACCTTCCGTCAGCAATTTTCTTCCGAGAGTTCGTACTTCTTCACGTCCGGCGCCGAGTTTGGCGAGCTGCTCGGCATAAACTGGATTCAACTGCTTTTCACGCAGCAAAGAAACATGGATCGCATTGACGTAAGGATCCAGCACCGCTTCGGCCAGACCGGCGTGGGCACGGCGCGGGGTGGTGTCATCGGTCATTTCGTGGATTCTCAACTGCGAGCGCAAAGAAACGAGTTCGACCGGCGGTTTGGTTTCCTCCGGCGTCAGAAACAGCCCGAGTTTTCGTGCGCGCGCGCCGAGGCTGCGCCGGCTTGTCCACACGCTGAGCGGGATGGAAAGAACCATGCCGGTGAACACCGGTGTGAACCACCAGAACAGGACCTGATTCAATCGCCACATGAATACGCCCCAAACGAGGCCGATGAGAGTGTGGCCCCAATGCCGCCCGATGGCGGACAGCCAGGTCGTGCCGTCGGGGCCGCGCCTTTGCTGGCTCCAGCCTACGCTGGCGCCAAACAGGTTTGTGACCACAAAACGTGTGTGCCAGAGCATCAGCAGCGGCGCATGCAGCGTGGAAAAAACGGTTTCACCCACAACCCCAACCGTGGTGCGGGCCAGACCCCCGAAGGCCCGGCGGCGCTCCCAATCGAACGAAAGGTCAATCAACGCCAGAACCTTCGGCAAAAGCAAAACGGCCATGCAGATGATGAAAACCAAAAAGGCATGGGCGGTGCCGCTGAGGTTGGTCAGGTAGCCGTGCACCGTGAATTCCGACAGGCCGGTGTATTTTTGATACCAATGGATCCAGTTAAACATCAGCAAAAACACCAGCCACAGCGGCCCGGCGAGATAGCCGAAGATGCCAAGCAACAGATGCAGCCGGTTCACACCGCGCAGGCCTTTGGCGAACAAGACGAGGCCGTGTTGCAGATTGCCCTGGCACCAGCGGCGTTCGCGCTGCGCGTTTTCAATCATTCCCTGCGGGACTTCCTCGTAACTGCCTTCGAGATCATAGGCGAGCCAAACCTCCCAGTTGGCCCGCGATAACAGCGCGGCCTCGACGAAATCATGGCTGAGAATCTGGCCGCCAAAGGGTTTTTGTCCGGGCAACTGCGGCAGGTCGCAGTGCTGCATGAACGGCTCGGTGCGAATGATGGCATTGTGTCCCCAGTAATTGCCCAGATTCAGCGCCCAATAATTCAGCCCCGCGATGAACACCGGCGCGTAAAGGCGGTTGGAGAATTGCTGGATGCGGCCGAAGAGTGATTCCGCGTTCACGAGCGCCGGGACGGTTTGAATCAATCCGACGGTTGGATGCAATTCCATCAACTTCACCAGATCCACCAGCGTCTCGCCACGCATGATGCTGTCGGCGTCACACACCAGGAAATAACGGTAACGGCGGCCCCAGGCGTTGAGGAAGTCGCGCACGTTGCCGCTCTTGCGGCCTTCATTGTCCGTGCGGCGCCGGTAATAAATCCGTCCCAACGCGTCCAGTTCGCGGGTCAATTCATACCAGCACCGCTCTTCCTCCACCCATTTGTCGGGATCGGTTGAATCGCTGAGAATGAAAAAGTCGAAGTGCTCGAGCTGGCCGGTTTTGGCGAGTGATTCGTAGGTGGCGCGCAGGCCTTCATAAACGCGCACGATGTTTTCATTGAACATGGGAAAAACGATGGCCGTGCTGGTGCCGGCGATGCTTTGCCCGCGGTAATCTGTTTGCGTGATGCGGCGGGGATCGCCGAAAGTGCGCAGGATGAAGCCGAACACGCCGTGCATGCCACCGATCGCGATCAGGAGAAATAAAATGACAAACAGGGCGAACAACACCGTGCTGGAGGCGGACCAGCCGGTGCGCCAGAGCAAATCGGCAAAGAGCAGGGAGACCAGGCCGGTGAGCAGGAGGGCGGAGGAATAAAAAATAAACACGCGCCCACCGCGGTGGACACGGGGCAGGGGAGTCACTCCCAGGGGTGACGACTGGTCCGAGGCGGGAACGGACTGGGGAGCGCCGGGCATGGTTCAGTGCGTGAAATAGAAAACCGCGAACAGCAACAGGATGAACAACGTCCAGGCCACCACCATTTTCAAATAAGGAATCCGGCCCAGATTCGTCAGGGTCGTGAGGGGACCCAGGTCAAACGGGCGCGGGGTCATTTTGGAAAGTTGAAAACCCGGTCCGGCCCGCAGGTAGGCGTCGCGCATGGAATGGACAAATTCCTCCGGCCAGGGAGGTGGGCGGAGGAATTGATCCTGCCACTTGCCGGGCATGTCGGCGAGGAGCAGGGCGAGCCGCCCGCGGGTGGACAGCATCTGGTCGGTGTTGGTGGGCGGTTCGTGCAAGACTTCGGCAAACCATTCGGTCACAATGCGGTCCATTTCCTCGGCGGCAATCTGGGTGGCGGAGTGGTCCGGCTCGACCGGGGCGCGCTTCATGGCGCGTTCGAGCACGCGGAGCACCAACTGGCCCAGCAATGCCTTGTTGCGAATCCGCAGGGCGTGGAAATAATTTTCCACCTTGGCGTAGGCGGCGTTCCACTCTTCCAACGGGCGGCCGGCCAGTCTGCCGGAGACATCGGTCAGCGCGCCCGGGCCGGTCAGGGCGGACTCCATTGGTAGGTCCATGTTTCGCTCAGAATATTCGTTCCCCGCTGCAGCGTACATCGAATATCCACCGGATCCGTGTTGCCCGGTTTCGGCTGCATTTTCAAAACCACACGCCACGTTTTCAGGAAAGTATTGCGCAAAGTCTGATTCCACACAATCGCCGCGTTGGTACTGCAACTGGCGATGGCTTGCGGCGGATTGCCTTCGGGAATGGCGTCCAGTTCGGGTCCGGCAAAATCAACCATAATGACGCGGGTGTTGGCATTATCAGAATCGAGACCGATGCGCGTGCTGACGACCCGGTTTTCCGAAAGTTTCAGGTCCGCGTCGGCGTTCTCCCAGCAGAGGGTGTAGCCAAAGCGGTAAGCTTGCATCGGCGCGGGTTTATTTTTTGGATCCCAGAACGCGACGATGTTGTCCAAACCTTCGTAGTTGGCGCTCAGTTCGACCAGATGCAAATCGCCCTCGCCCCAATCGCTGTGCGGCTCGATCCACACGCTGGGTTCCATTTGAAAAAGGTTGAACATGTCCTGATACGCCGCAAAGGAACGTTCCCGCTGCAGCAGGCCAAAACCGCGGATGTGCGGTGCGTAAAAAACCTGGTGCCGCAGGATGGACGGATTGTCCAACGGCCGCCAGAGCGTCTCGCCGTTGCCCATACGTACCAGCAGGCCGTCGGCGTCGTGTACCTCCTGGCGATAGTCGTCAAATTTGCGTTCCGAATTTTTGCCGTACCAGAACATGCTGGTCAACGGCGCCAGGCCGATGGTTTTGACAGGCAGTTTCCGTTGCGGGTTCGCCTCCAGGATTTCTTTTGGTTCGCGGAGGAAGATCACCGCCTCGACATCGGCCGTGGTCGTTTCACCGGGGTGGATGATAAATTGATATGCGCCGGTGCAACTGACGCTGTCCAGCAGGGCAAAAAGCGTCAGTTCCTTGTCGTCCGGCTGCGGTTTGCCGAGCCACCAGTCGGTGAAAATGGGGAATTCCTCCGGCCGGTCCATTTCGCCGCAATCCACTGCCAGACCGCGCGCTGACTGGCCATAGCGCTGGTCCTCGCCCAGCAACCGATAATAACTCGCGCCGAGAAACGCGCCGAGTTCGTCCCATTGGTTGGTCCCGTTCAGTTGATATAAAACCCGGAAACCGGCGTAACCGGTGTTGGCCGGAATTTGATTTTCAATGTTCAGACCACCGTAATCAAAGAAATCTTCCACAAACCGGATTGGCTGCAAATGGGTCGCCGTGAATTCATACACGTGCACCGGCTCCTGATAGAGATAACCCGGATGGAAAAACTCGATGCGGAAAGGGAGGTTTTCCACCCGCCACAGAGCCTGGCTGCGGCGGAAACGAATCTGCCGGTACTTGTCATAATCGAGATTATCCTGCCGCAGCACCTTGGGCAGGTCGGCACGCGGCGAATGGAATGGATGGCGTGCCCGCTCCTCGGCGAGCTTGATGACATAATCCAGATTCACCTCGCCGGATTCGAGACTAGCCGCAACTCGTCCGGTCAGGGCCATCACCACCGTTAAAATCAGGCAACTACGTCGCCACATTCAGGCTAAGGAGAACCGAAGTGGGGCAAATTTGCAAGTTCAGCGAGGAACCTCCTGAGCAACAAAAAGTTATGGTGATACTGTCAATTATTCAATCCAACGTCTGCCGATAGCGCTTGATGCCAATGGTCAGCATCACCACCAGGAACAGGGCAATCGGCCAGAGATCGGGAGCCACGTCCGCCAGACCATTTCCTTTCAATAAAATTCCGCGTACGACCCGCAGGAAATGCGTGAGCGGCAGGGCTTCACCGACGTCCTGCGCCCAACCGGGCATTCCGCGAAACGGGAACATATAACCGGACAGCAGCAACGACGGCAGGAAGAAGAAGAACGCCATTTGTACCGCTTGCAACTGGTTCCTGGCAATGGTCGAAAACGTGATGCCGACGGCGAGGTTCGCCACAATGAACAGAAATGCCAGCACCAGCAACAAGGGCACGCTGCCCACGATCGGCACACTGAACAAATATCGCGCTGCCAGCAGAATCAGAAAAATCTGGATATAACCGACGGTGATGTAAGGTACGATTTTGCCGATCATTACTTCGCCGGGCCGCGCCGGCGTGGACAGCAGATTTTCCATCGTGCCGCGCTCGCGTTCGCGCGTGATGGCCAGCGCGGTAATGATAATCATCGTCATGGTCAGCATCACGCCCATGAGACCGGGCACGATGTTGTACTGGGTGATGTTTTCCGGATTGTACTGTTGATGCACCACGAGATTGAACGGCGGCGGCGCGCCCTGCAATCGGGCCAGCGGTCCGGTGAGGTCGCGGTTTAGAACCGTGGTGGCGAGCAAATTGACCGCGCCGACGGCGTAACCAATGGCCGAGGGATCCGTCGCATCGGCTTCCAGGAGCAAATCCGGCCTTTCACCGCGCAATAATTTCCGGGAAAAATCCACCGGAATGTCCACCGCGAACTGGACGGTACCCTGAGCGAGCATTTTCTGAATGTCAGCCTCGTTTCTCGGTTCGCGGATGACGTCGAAGTAGCTGCTGTTGCGCAGGCCCCAGACGAGGGTCCGGGAAAAAACGCTGTTGTCGGCCGAATAAACGGCCGTGGGCAGGTGTTTGGGGTCGGAATTGATGGCGTAACCGAAGAGTACCAACTGGAGCAGGGGAATGCCGACCATCATGCCGAACGTCAGCCGGTCGCGGCGCATCTGGATGAATTCCTTGCGGACAATCGCCCAGAACCGCCGCCAGTTGAACTCGTGCAGTTTCACGGGAAAATCGTATGGGTTGAAACGACCGCCCTCGCCCCGGCCCTCTCCCCCGGGAGAGGGAGAATAGCCGTCAGCCAGGCGGCAAATTGGACGGCCTGAAAAAAAACGCGGCATGAGCGTTCACGTTCTGCGCGAGAATCAAAATGAGCCTCGTTACGTCGGCTGCTACGGTGATATTTGAGGTTCACGAGAAATTATCCATGGCCGTTTCCATCAGGCTGATGAACACGTCCTCCAGCCCGGAGTCAATCTGTTGCCAGCGATATGCGCCGGTCATCCACGGCGCGATGCGGGCACGCAACTTCTCTGCGTCGCTTCCGCTGACGTGGAGCGTCGTGCCGAACGCAACCACCTGTTCCACGCCGGGTTGTCCTCGGATTTTTTCCGCCAACGCCGCCAAATCCGGTCCGGTTACTTCCCAGGTTGTCAATCTGGCGGTCTGCACCACTTCCTCAACAGTGCCGCGCGCCAGCAGGTTGCCGTAGGCTATGTAAGCCAGACGATGGCAACGCTCGGCTTCATCCATGTAGTGCGTGGTGATGAGCACGGTCAGGCCTTCGGCGGCGAGTTTGTGAATTTCCTCCCAAAAATCACGGCGCGCCTTGGGGTCCACGCCTGCCGTGGGTTCGTCCAGCAGAAGCAAATGCGGCTCGTGAATCAGGCACGCGGCCAGTGCCAGGCGTTGTTTCCAGCCGCCGGATAATTCACCGGCCAGTTGGCGTCGCCGTTCGGTCAGGCCGAGCCGTTCCAGGCTTTTATCCACGGCGACTGCCCGTTGTGGCACGCCATAAATCTGCGCGATAAAATCCAGATTTTCCGCGATAGTCAGGTCTTCATAGAAACTGAACCGCTGCGTCATGTAACCGACGTTTTTCTTGATCTCGCCGGCCTCCTTGCGAATATCGAAGCCAAGGCAGCGTCCGCTGCCCGCGTCCGGCGTGAGCAGGCCACAGAGCATCCGTAAAAAGGTTGTTTTACCGCTGCCATTCGGGCCGAGGAAACCGTAAATCTCGCCGCGCCGCACCTGCATGGGGATATTGTTCACGACCGTGCGGTCACCGAACCGCTTTGTGATGCCCTGGACGTCAATGACGAAATCAGAAGTCATGAGGAAACATTCTACCTTCAACATTCAACTCCCAACGCCAAACCAATTCCCAATGCGCACGGGCATTGGGTGCTGAGCGTTGAATGTTCGATGTTTCATTTCAACTCCACATCCACCGGCTGGCCGGGCCGGAGGTTCGCGGCGTCCGCGGGAGGAAATTTCGCCTCGATCATGTAAACCAGTTTGGCGCGGTTTTCCTGGCTGTAAATCACCGGCGGCGTGAACTCGGCCTGTGTCGAAATGTAGTTCACGGTCGCCGCATAATCGCGTTGGCCGCCGTCGAAGGTCACGCGGACGGACTGGCCGGGGCGAATTTGGGGCAAAACTGTTTCCGGTACAAAAAAACGCACTTTGAGATTGGCCGGTGGCAGAAGCTCAACGACCGGGCTGCCCGCTGCCACCCATTCGCCGACGCGATACAAGGTGTCCTGAACAAACGCGTTCGTTGGTGCAAACTGATCCTTCTGCTCGAACGACCAGTTGGCTTTGGCGAGCGCGGCGGTCTGGGCCGCCACCTGCGCGTGATCGGCATCGCGCTGTGCTCGGGCCTGGTCCAGTTCCTCAGCCGAAATCACCCCTTGATCGCCGCGCAGTTGCTCACGGCGGGCAAATTCGGCCTCGGACAGGGCAAGGTTGGCCTTCGCCTGCGCCAGATTATTGCTGGCCTGGCGGGCGGCGTCAGCCTCGGATCGGCGCTCCAATTGAAACAGCCATTGCCCGGCGTCAACCTGGTCACCGCGCGCCACGGCCAGATTTTGAAGGGTGCCGCTCAGGGGCGATGCCACATAGACGTATTCGCCTTCGATGTAGCCTTGAAACGGGTTCGACGAATTCGACGAGCAGCCGGCGATGAAAATCGCGGCCAGCGCCAAGCCGCAAAGAATCAGGGTTTCGCCTGGACACTTCCGCGCCTGAACGGCGCGGTGACGGCACAGCGCGCCGTCCCTACCAGCTTCAGTTTTCGGATTCGTTCGCCTCATCTGGACCGATCAACTTGTTTTTCAACGAATTTACAAAAAAAAGTTGACATGTCAAACAAATGTTTTAATTATTTGTTTGAAACATGAATTTGAAACCAGTCGAGAGCCGGGAGTTGAGGGTCGAGAGCCAGAAACAGCGCGCGAAGCGCCAAGCACAAACGGCCCTCGACCCTCGTCACTCGACTCTCGACCAAACCCGGCGCCAACTTTTGGAAGCGGCGGGTGAGGTGTTTGCCGAGATTGGCTTCCGCAACGCCACCGTACGCGAAATCTGCCGGCGCGCCGGCGCCAATGTCGCCGCCGTCAACTACCATTTTGGCGACAAGGAATCGCTTTATGCCGAGGTCCTGCGCGATTCGCAGCAAAAAGCATTCGAAAAATACCCTCCGTTGCTGGGCGTGGCGGCGGACGCGCCGCCGGAGGAAAAGCTGCGCGCCTTTATCCAGTCTTTTCTGCTGCGTATTTTCGACAGCGGTTCCATCACCCGGTTTGGCAAGATGATGTCGCGGGAAATGGTCGAGCCGACCGGGGCGCTGGATTTGTTGCTGGAAGTGCGGATCCGGCCGATGGCCGATCAACTTCGCGGCCTGGTCTCGGAGATTCTCGGCGGTTCGCCCGATGACGAAGAGGTCCGATTGTGTTGTTTCAGCGTCGTCAGTCAGTGCGTTTTTTTTCATCATTGCCGGACGATGATTACCCGGCTGTTTCCCGACCAGCGGCTGGACGCCTCAGCAGTGGCGCCACTGGCCGGGCACATCGCACGCTTCTCGCTTGCCGCAATGAAACACTTGCCCGACCCTGAACCATCCAGGTCCAAGCCGGTCCCGGCCTTGCCCCGTGGAGTAGCAGAGGCCAATGTGCGCCGTAAACCGGCGGACCTTACTCCACGGGGCAAGCGCCGGCGGCGTTGAAAGAATTTGGAAAATATGAAAACGACCAAACTCATTTTTCTGTTAATACTTGCCTGTTTTATCGCCGGTTCGAAGGCGCCGGCGCAAAACACCACCATCGCCACCAACGCGCCCGGCTGGATCACCCGGCCGCTGTCGCTCGTGGACTGCTTGAACCTGACGCTGAGCCAGAACGCCACGATTCTCAAGGCCAAAAGCGATTTGCAGGCGAACTACGGCATTGTGATCCAAACCCGGGCCGTGGCACTGCCCCACGTGATCGCCTCCGGCCAATACAAGCGGACCGAACGCAGCGCGATTGAAAATCTTCAATTACCCGGTTCGCCGTTGCAGTTGGAGTTGCCGGATCAAAACTGGAATGCGGGCATTCAGATCGTACAGTCGATTTATGAAGGCGGGAAGATGGTTGCCGCCATCCGCGCCGCCCGGCTCACGAAGGAACAATCCTTGTTGCAATATCAAACCGTGGTTCAGGATACGCTGTTGAACACGCGAGTCGCCTACTACGATGTTCTGCTGGCTGCGCAACAAATTGTCGTGCATGAGGCGTCCGTCGAGCTGCTTTCGAAAGAACTTGAGGACCAGCAGAGTCGTTACAACGCCGGCACCGTGCCGCATTTCAACGTGCTTCGGGCCGAAGTCGCCGTGGCCAACGAGCGTCCGGTCTTGATCCAGGCGCGGAATAACTATCGCATCGCCAAAAACAACCTGGCCAACCTGCTCGGTTACAATCTGCCGCGGGATATTTGGGAGGACATTCCGTTGAACCTGGCCGGCAAGCTCGAAGCCGAGCCATATCAGATTGATTTGCCGCAAGCCATCGAGCAGGCGTTGGCGAACCGGACCGAACTCGCCGCCCTGCGCAAAGCAGAAGCGTTGCAGCATGAAAACGTGGTCAGCGCCAGGTCAGGTTACAAACCGACCGTTCAAGTTTTTGCCGGCTACAACTGGTACAATGCACAATACACGCCGCCGGTTGACCTCGAGCATGACATCCACGGTTGGAACGCCGGGGCGGAATTGAGTTGGGACATTTTTGACGGCATGTTGACGCGCGGCAAGGTGGTGCAAGCCCGGGCACTTTACGAGAAATCCAGGACGGACGTGGAAGACAGGGGGCGCCAAATCGAACTGGAGGTACGCACGGCGTATTCCCAATTCATCGAAGCCCGCGAAGTGCTGGATTCGCAAAAGACCGTTCAGGCGGAAGCCGAGGAAGCCTTGCGCGAAGCTGAGGCACGCGCCACTGCCGGCACCGGCACGCAACTGGACGTGCTCGACGCCCAGACTTCGCTGACGCAGGCGCGCACGACGGAGATTCAGGCATTACACGATTATGACGCCGCCCGCGCCCGGCTCGAACGCGCGATTGGCGCGGACATGGGGCAAACGCAGAATCCGGAATCCTGATTTGCCATTGACGGCATTGGCGGCTTTGAGGGATTTTTACGGGGTTATGGCAAAAATTCAAAGGGCATTGCTCTCCGTTTCCGACAAAACCGGTCTGGTTCCGTTGGCACAAGCGCTCACGGCGGCAGGCGTTGAATTGATTTCCACCGGCGGTACCGCCAGGGCGTTGCGCGAGGCCGGATTGGCAGTAAAAGATATCAGCGAACACACCGGCTTTCCCGAAATGCTCGATGGTCGTGTCAAAACGTTGCATCCAAAAGTTCACGGCGGACTGCTATTCATTCGCGGCAACGCCAAGCATGAGGCCGCCGTGCAGGAGCACAACATTCAGCCGATAGATCTCGTGGTGGTGAACCTTTATCCGTTCGAGCAAACCGTCGCCAGGCCGGATGTGTCGTTGCACGAGGCGATTGAAAATATTGACATCGGCGGGCCCTCCATGCTCCGGAGCGCGGCCAAGAACCACGAAAGCGTGACGGTGGTGGTGGATCCGCTGGATTACGCGGAAGTCGCGGGCCAAATCCAGGCCAACGGCAACACGACGCTCGAGCTCCGCCGCGAACTGGCGGCCAAGGTTTTTGCGCGAACGGCAGCCTACGACGCGGCAATTGCGGCACATTTGAATTCGGAATTCGGAATTCGGAATTCGGAATTGCCAAAATTGCTTTGCATTTCTGCGCCGCTGGCGCAACCGCTGCGTTATGGTGAAAATCCGCACCAAAAGGCGGCGCTATACGGCAAATTCCGCGAGTTTTTCCAGCAGCTTCACGGCAAGGAACTTTCCTATAACAACATTCTGGATTTGACGGCGGCGGCAAATTTAATCGCCGAATTCGCGGGCGAGCCGCCGACGCTGGCGATTCTCAAGCATATGAATCCGTGCGGTGTCGGTCAAGGTTCGAGCTTGCGCGAGGCGTGGGACAAAGCGTTTGCGACCGACCGGCAGGCGCCCTTCGGTGGCATCATCGCCGTGAACCGCGCGCTGGACGGCGCCTGTGCGGACGCCATCGCGGAAATTTTCAGCGAGGTCATCATCGCGCCGGATTTTTCGGGGGAAGCGCTGGCAATTCTGCAAAAAAAGAAAAACTTGCGACTGCTTAAGTCGCTGAAATCGCCGTTGCCTGCGCAATCCCGGGACATCCGCAGCGTTGGCGCCGATTCTTTTTTATTGCAGGAACGCGATTTGAAAAAGACGGCGGCGGCAGACTTGAAAATTGTCACACGGCGACAGCCCAGCGAGGCGGAGTTGAGCGCGATGCTGTTCGGCTGGCGCGTCGTCAAGCACGTGAAGTCGAACGCAATTGTTTATGTGGCGGCGGATCGGACGCTGGGCATCGGCGCCGGCCAGATGAGCCGCGTGGATGCGAGCCGGATTGCCGTCTGGAAGGCGGGCGAGGCGAAACTCTCGCTCAAAGGCAGCGTGGTTTGCAGCGACGCCTTTTTCCCGTTTCCCGACGGTTTGATTGCCGCGGCGGAGGCGGGTGCGACGGCGGCGATTCAACCGGGTGGTTCGGTGCGTGATGCCGAAGTCATTGCGGCGGCGGATGAGCGGAAGGTGGCCATGGCATTCACCGGCACGCGGCATTTCCGGCATTAACGAATCAGCCGGTAGATCAGAACGAATTGGCAAAGGACGACCGCTGCCAGGAGCACCCAAACGAATCTTTCCCGCAACCGCAAGCCGCGCTGGCGGGCGGTCGCAAGCCAGAACTGAAATTTGGCAGAACCGAGCGTAACGATGTCGCCATTGCGAAGCAGCGCGGTTTGCACCGGTTGATTATTGACCATGATCAGGGCATTCTGCGCTGCGGCGAGTTTGAAACCTTCCCGCCGGTGAAATTCCAGCGTCAAATGTTGATCCCACATGCCATCATCATTCAATTGCAGGTCGTTCCCACCGGCGCGGCCGATGCGAAAAGGAAAACGGCGGACAACCGAATGGCTGCCCGCCTTTTTTCCTGCCAGAATGTGAAGTTCAATCATCAGAAAATCCGGCGCGGCACCTGGATTTGATCGCCGGGATAAACCGGCGGGTCCAAAGTCTGGTCTTTCAGGGCTTTGACACAGTTGACGGTGATGACCTCGCCGTTGTGGCGGATGAGCTTGACCTTCTTCTGATTGGCAAAGTCGGTAAAGTCACCGGCGGATTGAATGGCCTTGGTGACCGTGGTTTCACCGATGTAGAGTTGCCGGCCGGGTTGTTTCACTTCTCCGCCGACGTAGAAAACGCGCTGCGGAGAACTGACCGTGACGGTCAACCGGACATAGTATTTGGGCACGTAGAGATCATGAATATCAGTTTGCAATTCGCCCGCTGTTTTGCCCAGCGCCCGAACCGCGCCGATGTAGGGAAGAGAGACGGTGCCTTCTTCCGTGATGGTTTGGACACTTTCCGGGATTGGCGTAACTGTGCCTGAGTAGTCCACAGTGACGGAGTCACCTACATGAAAACGTGCGGCAGTCAGATCAGTTGACGTTGTGTCCGTTGATGTGATTCCGGTAGTTCCGGTTCCCGTTTCTGCTCCGGTCACAGCCGGGGGCGGCGCAGGGTTGTCAGAAAACAGAATATCGTTATTGGAAGACGATGAGCACCCGCCCAAAATGAATCCGGCCAGCAACAATCCCACACCCGACCATTTCATACGCGACAGAGTCCAAAACAGTTTCATTACCGACAATCCTCGCGAAATTGGCCGCACAATCAATACTTTTGTTTGATACCGATTTTATTCGGGTCGTCCGGAGGGCTTTGAGGCGTGGCTTCCACTTCGTCTTCGTTGCGGGAATAGTAGTAATAATAGCCTTCGTCCTGCGACATGGTGATGTTGTTAAGAACAATCCCAACAAGATTGCCGCCGGCTTTTTCGATCAATTGTTTGGCACGAATGTTCATCGGTTGCGGGTACCGGCGATATTGGATGACCTGAATGGCCATATCCACTTCACTGGCGAGCACCGCGGCATCGCTTACGCCCAGGATGGGCGGCGAATCAAAAAACACAAAATCGTAACGCTGCTTTAATTCAGCGATCAGATTTTTCATCTGCAGCGAATTGAGGATACTCATGGAACTGCTTGGCAGTTTGCCGCTGGCCATGAAATCGAGCATCGGCACCGGCGTGGTTTGAATGACTTCCTCCAGTGAATTTTGTTTCAACAGATAATTGGTCAAACCGACGTTGTTGCTGACGTGAAGTATTTTGTGGAGGGTCGGGCGACGGAGGTCCGAGTCCACAATCACGACCCGCTGGCCTGCCTGGGCGAAGACGGTGGCGAGATTCAGGGCGGTGGTGGATTTGCCTTCGCCCATCCCGGCGCTGATGATGACGATGCTGTTGAGCTTGTCGTCCTTGCGGGAGAACAAAAAATGAGTTCGCAAGACCCGGTAGGCCTCGGCGTGCTGGCTGTCCGGCCCTTCATCCAGCAAATAACCGACGTTCTGGGGAATGACACCCAGCACAGGCGCCTGGAACGCGCGTTCCACCTCGTCAATAGTCTTAACGCTGGTATCCAGATATTCAATGAAGAAAGCCAGACCAACGCCGACAATCAGCCCCACCACCACACCCAGGATGATGTTCAAAGTTTTGTTCGGGCGGACGGGGTCTTTGCCCGGTTCGGCCCGGCGCACAATTTCCACCATGGCGGTCCTGGGAATCTGCATGTCAATTTTTTCAGCTTCAATCTTTCTGGACAGCAACTGATGAAAATCCAGCATGTTTTCCAATTTGCGTTTTTCCTCCCAATACGGCTGAGTTCTCGCGGCGTCGTCCAGGTCTTTCTGTTTTGCCTCATTCACCGAGGCAGTCAACGTATCCAGCGCGGCCTTCTGGGATTGCACCTGGCTGTTCAGTCCCGCCAAAATGCCGCTGACCCGGTCATTGATTTCATTATTCAACTCGTCAATCAGGGATTGAATACGGATGACATCCGGATTTGCCAGCGAGTAATCATTCGTCAGGCTGACGAAATTCTGTTTGGCGGTATTCAGCTTGACCAGCAAATCAGACAGCGTGGAGTCTGGAATCAATGTGGGCAGAACGTCTCTTAATTTTTCCGGGCTTAACGGTTGCAGTTCAGTCACCTCTTTTTCCAGCTTCATGTATGCCGCCTCACCCTCAATCATCTGGTTATTGATCACTCGCAATTCCTCCGCGGTCAGGGTGGGGGATGGACTGACGGAATTGGGATCGTAATCATTAACGTGCAGATCACTGCGCAACTGATCCACTTTCTGCTGGGCGGCATCAATTTTCGCTTCGTCTTCCTGATACTGATCCTCCAAAGCCTTGATGCCGCGTTGAGTCTGTTCCGTGCGCAGGTTCTGCCGGTAATCGCGATAGGCTTCCACAATGGCATTGGCAATGTTCGCCGCCATGTTCTTGTCCTCATCAAACACGGTGATCTCGATTAATTTGGTGTTCCGGACCGGGTCAAGAGCCAGTCGCCGCTCGAGCATCTTCATGGTGATGGGAGTCTGAAACGGCACGCCGCCATTGTACCGTTTGCCCCATTCGGTATTTAAATCCAGTTTGGCGATAACCTTGCTGAGCACCACTTGATCCTGAATAATTTCAAACGCAGTTTGGATGAAGTAAGGATCGTAGGGGGCATAGGTGGCGTCACCGGGCCCGCCGCTGACGCCTTGGATGTCGGCAATGGTGTCCGGTTCGATTTTGATTCGGGCGGTGCTGGAATAGGATTCCGGCAGAATAAACGTTACCACGGTGGCAATGGTAAACGTGATCAAAAAAACGGTGATGATGATGGCCTTGCGAATGCGCAAAATGCGCAAATAATCCAGGAAATGCAGTTTGGCTTCCTGCATCGAATCGGGTTTTGATGGGTCCATAATTCAAAAAAAAATAGGAGCCAGAGTAAAGACCCTTGCTCCTGTTCAAACGTTCAAATACGGCTCACGCAATGTCTTCTGCTTAATAAGTGCCGGTGACACCCAGATAAACGCGGTTACGCTCATACCCCGGCGCGTACAACGCGATTGAGGTGAGATCGTCGTAATTGTAACCAATTTCAGCCGAGACATGTGGAGTAATGCTGTAAGCCAAGTTCAGCCCCACGCTGTACCAGGTTTGCGATTGATTATTTACGGCGCCGCCATTGAAAGACGAGTATTGGATTTGGCCTGTAATATTGCCGGTCAATCTTGGGGTAATCTGGTGGTTAAGGGCGGCATAAACCACCGAACTTTCCTGGTCCAAGGTGGCTGTGTTGCCGGTTATGGCAATGACCGACGTCGCATTCCGAGTCTGGGTGAAGCCTACCTGCACGTAACTTCCCGGTAAATAGGTATAAGTTCCCGATAGTTTTGCAAAAGGAGAAAGTTGATCGGTTGCGGGAGCGCCAGCTTGAGGATTGTAATAATCTGCGTATTGAATGCCCGCCTGTGCCGACAGGGTCAAATTATCCAAGGGAGTATATTGCGCGCCGACATACCCATATTGCGACCAGTTGTCGCGGTTTTCACTGCTATAAGGACCCAGGAGGGTGAAGCCAATCTGTTCATTCCCGGTATAATTAATCAGCCCAAATTGGTACCCGATAAACGCCAGCAAGGTCGGCTGCAATCGCCAGTTCACATTCAACGCGATATTATGCTCAAGCCGGTTCAACAGTCCGGCATAACTTGGGTTGAGGAAATTCCCACCGCTGTTCTGGTAGTCGTAGAGATCATTTTGGTAACTGAGTTCCGTGCCGAGGAGCCGGGTCCATTGTGTGTCCAATGTAATGGCTCCCATGTTGTGAATGTTATTACCCTCCGTACGGTATAAGGTGCCACCATTGACCAGTTGCGGTTCCTGACCCACCGCCAGGGTGTCCATCACCTTTGCCTGCCAGCGTTCGGTGAAGGCATGGTCCACCCACAAATCAAGCTGATGCGTTTGATCAATCGGTCTCCCGTTAATTTGTTCCCGATCCTGGTAGTAATACAAACCGTAGGTGTATTTGAGCCCCAACTCCGTTTGTTGCAACGGCACGTTCAAGCTGAGGGAAGGGCTAAGTTCGAATCCAAAACTGTCGCGCTTGGTGGGCGATCCCGATGGGGCGGTGTTGTAGTTGTCATCATAAAAGCCGCGCAAGGTGCCCGACACGCTCCACAGCTTGGCGGTTTCCATCTGGTTTAAATCCGGCGCGTAAGCAGCTTGAAGGCCGGTCGTTCCCGCTAGCGCCAGACCCGCACAGACAAAAAATTTTCTCATAGGTCTACATTCTATACCACCACACTACTTGACATCTGTTTGATGTTCAAGGATACAAACAATTAACGACAATTCCAAACGGACAATTTCACGCCAGTTTTGACTACCGTTCAAATATCAGTAAAACAGGAATCCTGTCAAACATCATTTTTTGCTTTTTCCGCAACAATGTTTGTATTCAGGGCCTCATGGTGTCATCAAGACGCTTTATTTTTCAGGCGCTTGAATCTTAACTTTTCCAATAAGGCTTCGAGGGGAGATGTGTTTACCACATCTTGCCTCTCCAACCAGCCTTTGGCTGCAATTCCAGTGCCAAATCGGAGGAATCCGCTATGCTCATTCCGGTGCGCGTCGGGATTGATGACACATCTAACCCCCTTGCTTTTGGCATAAGGCCAGAGCCGCCAGTCCAAATCGAGCCGATGCGGGTTGCAATTCAACTCGATCCATGTGCCGGTCTCAGCGCAGGCGTCAATCACGGCCTGAATGTTGACCGGATACGGCTCACGCTCAAGCAATAACCTTCCGGTGGGATGGCCAATCATGTGGACAAAAGGATTTTGCGCCGCGCGAATCAGCCGCTTCGTATTTTCAGCTTCGTTGTTGGATGGCACATGCAAACTCGCCACCACCACTTCCAGTTCCGCCAACAACTCATCATCGAAATCCAACCCGTCGCGTAAAATGTCCACCTCGCAACCCGTGAGGAGCCGGAATTCGCTGCCCCGACGCGTTTGTGTCGGGGCGAGTTGCCCGTTGATTTTTCTGATTTCTTTTATTTGTTGCCGGACACGTTTGGCATCAAGACCATTGGCCTGGAACGATGATTTTGAATGGTCGGTGATGGCCCAGTATTCCAGCCCCAGCCCTTCCATGTACCCGGCAATGTCCTCCAAGCGATTGTGTCCGTCGCTCCAGATCGAATGGTTGTGAAGTGCGCCCTTCAAGTCCGTCCACTCGACGAGCCTGGGCAGGTCGTTTTTCTCAGCCGCGGCGAATTCACCATGGTCCTCCCGCAGTTCCGGGGGCACAAACGGCAGATTCAACCTGGCAAAAATTTCCGTTTCGTCCTGGCACGGCACGAGCCGTTGGGGATCGCGGGTTTCAATTTTGGATTTGAACAGGCCGTATTCATTCAAACGCAAACCCCGTTGAATCGCGCGCTGGCGCATCACGATATTGTGTTCCTTGCTGCCGGTGAAATAGGCGAGGGCAAACGGAAATTCCCGGTCACTGACCACCCGCAAGTCGCATTGCAGGCCGCCTTTAACCAGAACGCTCGCCTTCGTCTCGCCTTGGGCGGTGATTTTGATGACATCCGGCTGCGCGACAAAGAATGCAATCACATCCGACGGCTTTTTCGACGAGGCCAGCAAATCAATATCGCCAATGACCTCCTTGAACCGCCGCAGGCTGCCGGCCGCGCTGCACCGGATGACCTCTGGATGCCCGCGGAGCACCTCCAGCAACGGTTCGGCCGCCAACCAGGCGTCGCTCAACAGGTGTTTTGCCGCGTAGGTGCGGCGGCGCTCAATGCCTTCCATCAAATTCGCCTGCGTCTTTTCGCCGAAGCCTTCGAGTTGTGCGACCTTGCCCGCCCGGCAGGCCGCTTCCAATGCCTCCACCGAATCCACGCCGAGGTTTTTGTTGAGCGCCTGAATTTTTTTAGGGCCAAGCCCCGGAATGTCCAGCATCTCAATCAGCCCCGGCGGGATCGAGGCTTTCAACTCGTCGTAGTAGGCGAGCTTGCCGGTCTCCACCAGTTCGGTGATTTTTTGTTCCAGCGCTACGCCGATGCCTTTGATCTTGCCCAGCCGTTTCCCGGCAACCAGGTCCGCCAGCGGTTCGCTCAAACTTTCAATGGTGCGGGCGGCGTTCTGGTAGGCCCGCGTCTTGAACGGATTTTCCCCTTTCAATTCCAGCAAGATTCCGATTTCGAGCAGAATTTCCGCCACCTGATCTTTGTCCATGACCTGAGTATAAATGCGGCCGAAAGGATTCAAAAGCGAAAGTGGCACCCGGGTCGGGTGGGAACGATTGTGCATTTCGACCGTCTCCGGGGGAGCTGCCCCCGGCCCCCCGGGCCACGTTGCCTTTTTGCATCCGGATTAGGGCAAAACGGCCTGTGCTAATCCGGGCAATAAGGGAACCAGTTTTAAAGTAAATTAACGGGGCCTTTTTGCATCCGGCAACCCCGTTAAACGGCAAACGGGGTTCCGGGCAAAAAGTAACCTAAAATGGCCCGCCGCTTGCTACATCATAATCAATTTAGAGGATTTGGAAGCATTGGGAAGCAGAACAATGAAATTTGCGAGCGCACATTTGAATTTTTCAGAGCAATATTTGCAGGCAACCTTATTCGTTTCGCTGCTGAGCGTATGGCTGTTGGTCGGGCTTTTCTATTATTTAAACCGATACACTAAACGGGAGTATTTTACGGTCTGGACCACCGCGTGGCTGTTTTACGCACTCTGGTTGACCTTGGGATTGACGATGCATGATGTGGTGTCCAACAAGGTCATCTTCATGCTGCGGCAATGTTGCGTTGCCATTTCTGCGGTGTTTCTTCTGTGGGGCAGCGCTCGTTTTCTGAGTCTGCCAATCCGGCAGACCTCGTTCGGTTTGTTCATGTTGTTCCTCCTGGCCTGGACGTTTATCAGCACGCAGATGCTTTCGAGCAGCCTGCAAATCGAGTTGCCCGTGTTCATTTTAATCGGTCTGAGCAGTGTGTTTGCCGGAGTTTGCTTTTACCGGGTTAGAAAGAAAATGCCGTTTGTCGGGGCGGGAATGTTGTCCATGGGTTTCCTCCTCTGGGGACTCTACCTGGGCAGCTTTCCATTTTCCCAGGAGTATCAGGAGCTTTACAACGCAGGCTTTCTCATTGCCGCCGTGCTGCAATTGTTTATCGCCGTCAGCATGGTGGTGCTGGTGATGGAGGAAGTTCGTTACAACGCCGAGCAGATGCGCGCGGAAATTGCCGAGGTTCGGTCTGAAAAAGAGGCGTTACAGGTCAAAATCCTCACCACCGAGGAACAATGTCGCAGCTTGTATGACCAGGTGCGCCTGACCGAGGGTGTGCAAAAGGCCTACGATGAACTGCGCCGCACGCAACAGGTCGTGGTACAACAGGAACGCCTGCGGGCCTTGGGCCAGATGGCCAGTGGCGTAGCCCATGACGTCAACAACGCCCTGTCGCCCATTGTCGCCTATTCCGAATTACTGCTGGCCACCCAGACGAGTATGCCCAACCCGACCCGCCAGTATCTGCAAATCATCCACCAGGCCGGCGAGGACGTCGCGCATATTGTCGCGCGGATGCGGGAATTCTACCGCCGGCGCTCCGACACGGAGGACCTGGCCAAAGTCAATATCAACCAGATTATCGAAGAAGTCATCGAGTTGACCCGCCCTCGCTGGCGCGATCTCTCGCAAAAGCAGTCAGTTTCCATACAAATTCAGCGCGAATTGGAGTCTCAGTTGCCGCAACTGCTTTGTGAGCCGGGCGATTTGCGGGAGGCGTTAACCAATTTGATTTTCAATGCGATTGACGCGCTTCCTCAGGGCGGCACCATCACCCTGGTCACGCGTTCCGTCAGCCACCCGGTTCCAGGGAGAAAAGGGTCTTCGGAAAAGCAGCTTCAAATTGAAGTGCGGGACAATGGCATTGGCATGGATGAAAAAACCCGCCAACATTGCCTGGAACCCTTTTTCTCCACCAAAGCCAAACGAGGGGGCACCGGCTTGGGCCTGGCGATGGTTTACGGAATGATGCGACGCCATGAGGGCGACATCGAAATTGAAAGTGCACCCGGTCATGGGACTTGCATCCGGCTGAATTTCCCCCTACGGGAAGGGCCTTCACAAACAACCGTTTCGGCCTCCCCGTTGCGCAATGGCCAAAGCCGTTCGCTGCGCATCCTTTGTATCGATGACGAGTCACAGATACAGGAGTTGCTGAAACATTGTCTTACGACCCTGGAGCATCAGGTGACAACTGCCTCAGGCGGAAAGCAGGGAGTGGAAATGTTTCGCGCGGCGATACTTCAGAAGCAACCCTATGAAATGGTGATAACAGACCTGGGTATGCCGGACATTGACGGGCATCAGGTGGCCAGAACCATTAAAGCGGAATCTCCCGGTACCCCCATCGTTATGATGACCGGCTGGGGATCAATTATGAAAGAGGACGGCGAAACCGCTCCCGAAGTGGACGCCGTAGTTGGCAAACCCCCGCGCATCCAGGAGTTGAACAATTTGATCCTTCAACTTACCGCGTAAGGCCAATTGAATTTACGATTTACCCCGTAGAGTAAAATGCGGTCCGTAACGCCCTGCCGTAACTTCTGCTCCAGTGCACGCTCTAGCCCGTGGGCAAATCTTGCTTTACTCCATGGGGTAAACCCGGTTTACGATGGCTGCAAATGTCCAAGCGGAACCTCAACCTGCGTGACTCGCCACCCGTCACCCGTCACCCGTCACACCAATATCCAGTGGCGCTGACCATTGCCGGTTCGGACAGCGGCGGTGGGGCAGGCGTCCAGGCCGACCTGAAAACGTTCGCCGCGTTTGGTGTCCATGGTGCCAGCGCCATTACCTGCCTCACGGCGCAAAATCCCCGGCGTGTTCTCGCGGTGGAATCCACACCGGCGAAAATGTTACGGCAGCAAATCGAGGCCGTCTTCCAGGAATTGCGTCCGGCGGCGGTGAAAACCGGCATGTTGCTCTCGGTGGAAAATGTCCGTACCGTCGCCAATTTTTTCAGAAGCCAAAGGCGTCCGCTGCTGGTGGTTGATCCCGTGATGGTCTCAACCAGCGGCGCCAGCTTGCTTGCTCCGGCGGCGATCAAAGTTTTGCAGGAACGGTTGTTGCCGCTCGCAACGTTGGTCACACCTAATTTGCGCGAAGCCGAAATTTTAACCGGCCGGAAGATCACGTCCGTCGAAAATATGCGCGCCGCCGCCCGCGAAATTCACACGCGGTTTGGCTGCGCAGCGCTCGTCAAAGGTGGCCACTGGCGTGGAACGCACGAAGCGGTGGACATTTTCTTTGATGGTCGGGCAGAATTGCTTTTGAACGCGCGGTTCATCAAAGGTGTGCGGACGCACGGCACCGGTTGCACCTTTTCGGCGGCCATCACGGCAGCGCTGGCGTTGGGCCACGATTTGCCCCGAGCCGTCGGGCTGGCCAAAAATTACATCACTCAAGCCATCGCCGGCAGTTATCGCGTCGGGAAACACTTTGCGTTGAATCCGCTGTTTCACTGAGGCATCCTCCACTCGACAACCAGCAACGAAACCGCCTCCCGTGGCAGGGTTATCTGCAGGACGCTTTGACCATTTCTGAGACGGATTTTTTTTGACGGCTCCAACTCCGCGAGCTGCCCTGCCTTTTCCAGTTCCGCGAATTGTTGCGGTGTCGGTTGCATGGGCGATCCCATGTGTTGCCAAACCGTGAAGGCGTCGCTGTGGTCGGTATCTATGCGGAAATGCCTGACTTGGGCACTCGTGATTCTGGCTGGCAGCCCGTCAAGTGTGAGTTTGATGCCCGCTGCCGGGCCGGGCGTGTCATCGTCATGGTAATGCCAAACCAGCACGCACAGCCGGTTTGAAGCCAGACTGGCGAGCGCCGAAACATCAGGCTGGGTTCGAACTCCGCCCTTTAAGATCGAATCCAGCGAGGCACTGTGGTCACTTTCCACCGCGAGTTGTTGGCCGCCCATTTGGCTGAACATGCGGAAGACGTTAAGGATCGGCAAATCAATGCCGTCGCTCGCCAGCGAACGGAAACCGGTAAACGGTGGCTGGTCCTCAAATTCAAACGCCCAGGTCAGTGCTGCCTCGAGATTCACACCATATTTACCGGCCAGCTCGAACTCGCGTGCGATACAGTCCGTCGTGTAACTGGCATAAACCGGGCGGTGGCGGTATCCAAACTGTTCGTTTTGACAGGCGGCGCACCCGTCCGGGTCGGATTCGCCGATAATTATCGGAGCACTTTTCAATTCAGGAAACGACGCGATGATACCAAAGGCGGAATTGATGTCACGCAACTGGTTCGCAATGCCCATGCACACGTAGCCATTGGTGAAAGTCGGAGAACCTTTTGCATGGAACGAGACAAAATCAAGCGGCGTCCCGGTTTTACCGGTGGCGCAGTTGGTTCCATGAAGGCAATGCTCCAGAAATTTCTTCAGAAATTTTGTGCCCCCGCCCGCTGAGTCTGGTCCGCCAACTTTTGCTTCAGGCAAGGCGCGCCGCACGGCGTCCACTGCGTTATCGTGCAACCGGAAAAATTCCCCGGGCGTACCCTGCCAGTACCCGATATTCGGCTCATTCCACGTTTCCCAGTACCAATTCCTCACTTCTGCGTTCCCATATCGTTCCACATCGTGCTTCGTCCAATGGAAAACCAGTTCCGACCATTTCGCGTAATCCTTCGGCGGGTAAGCCCAACCGGTATAAATTTCGTTGTACTTTGCCTTGGGCGTCCAATGATGTTGATACGGTTCCGGCTTGGTGGACAGCGCTTCTGGCATGAAACCGATTTCGACATAAGGCCGGATGCCGTGGTTGCGGTAAGCGTCAAAAATCTGGTCCAGAATCGTCCAGTTGTAAACCGGGTTGCCTTGCTGATCCTCGGTGTAGGCGCCGGTTGAACCCCACTTCAACGCGGGTGTGCCATCGCCACTGGTCAGCAGGTTGTGGGTCCGGAAGTAAACCTCGTTTGTCTTCAACGCGCCCAATTCGCCCAGTAGTTTTCGCCCGTCCGGCAGGCAGGCGTAATTTGGTTCGTCCGCGCCGAAGAAGCGCCAGATCGGTTTCCATTCGCCAACCGGACGGTCAGCCTGAACCCGGATGGCGACCGGAAAGGTTCCCGTTTCCGCCGGAATCCGTTCAGCGGCGAAAACCAAAATCGCTGGCGTTATAACAAGGAATACGCGTCCAACCATGAATTGTGAAATTGACCGGCAACATATTTGCCCTTTCCTGCAGACATGGCAATGCGCAGTTTCGTGCTGGCGGCTCAGGCAATTCCGCCATTCACGCGGATGTTCTGACCGGTGACCCAACCGGCGGCTTCACTGGCCAAAAACGCGACAACTTCAGCGATTTCCATCGGCTGGCCAAGCCGGCCAAAGGCGGACGCCTGCGCAAACTGTTGAATTTGTTCCGGTGTCTTGCCATTTGTGAACAACTCCGTTTCGGTCGGGCCGGGTGAAATGACGTTGACCGTGATGCGGCGCGGTCCCAGTTCCCGGGCCAGCGAACGCGTCAGTTGTTCCACCGCGCCCTTGGTGGCGACATACGCGCCGTAGCTCGCCATCATTCTCACCGTCGTCGAACTGGACATATTGATGACGCGCCCGCCGTCGGCCAGACGCGTCGCCGCCTGCTGACACGCGAAAAACGTGCCCTTGACGTTTACCGCGAAGATGCGATCGAACTCGGCTTCCGTGACGGCGCTGACCGGCTTGACGGGCATGATGCCGGCGTTGTTTACCAGAATATCGAGCTTGCCGAACCGGGCGATGGTTTCGTCAAACAACCGGACAATTTCCGACACGCGTCCGACGTCGGCCTGAGTCGCAAACGCCTTTCCGCCGGAAGCTTCGATTTGCGCCGCAACCTTTCGCGCTTCGCCGGTGTTGCCGGCATAATTGACGGCCACCGCCGCTCCCTCCCGACCCAGGCGTTCGGCAATGGCCCGGCCGATCCCGCGTGAGGCACCGGTGACCAACGCGACTTTTCCTTTCAATGAATGGCTCATGTCCTTGATGCTGCCAAAAATATCCGGCAAACAATACCTCGATTCGCGATGGAAACCAAAGCACTTCTTCGGAACAATTTCGAGCCGACCAGGTCAGACCGGGTGCAGGTTGAACTTACGGCGGCTGCAGTCGGAAAAACTGGCCGGCGTTGGTCACGCTGATCATAACCTGGTTCAAATTGTTCGTCACCACCGGCGCCGGATTATTCGTGTTCCAAACAACCGGCGGAGTCAGACTGGTCGCCGAGGCGAGAACAAAACCATCCGGATAAATCGGCCAGGAGAGCGCCAGGTTGGCGCCGGAGGGCGCAACGTTCAGCAACGTCGAGGAAAATTCCCATGCCAGGGCGTACGTCTCGGATGAGCTGACGATGCTTACTCTGGGTATTCCGCCCGCCTTCCAGACCTGCAGGTCATAACGGCCCGATGCCAGTTGTGGTACGAAGATGTGTTCCACGTTGTCCACCAGGCTGGTGCTGGATACGACGAGATTGCTGTTGGCAGCGTTATATAAAAACAAGTTGAGATTGTTGATGCTGTTTTGATTTAGCTGGCGATTCCAGACCAGCGTCGCTGTGGCGGCAAAAGTGGCGTTGCTGAAACTGTTGGTGACGTTGAAATAATAATGGTTTATTTCGTCGGAACTGGTGCCGCTGGTGTTGGTGTTGAAATCCCAGCCGTTCAAGACGCCAATCGTGCCGGTCGCGCCATTGGGCGGGTGCGCCCCGCCGGAAGGAACGCTGGTAGCGGCGATGTAACCATGTTCGGCGCCGGCGAGTTGTTCATAGGAATTGAAGACGTTCAATATGCCGGCGCCGTAACGCGGGTCGAGCGGCGATGGTGGATTGTTTGTCCAGTCGGCCGGTTTCACCGCCCCGTTGAGCAATAAAGCTTTGACTGTCCGCATGTCAGCGGCGGAATTGGTGTTGCTGCCGCCGTCGCCACGCAGGCCCGTTTGCCTCAGCACCGCTGCCGCGCCAGCCACTTGCGGCGCGGAAAAACTGGTATAACCAGCCGGCGCGGTGATGTCCGGCTTCGCGCGGCCGTTGTCCAGCGTCGGCCCCACGCTCGTACTGGCGCCATAAACGGCAACCCCTATGCCGTCATAACAGGTTGACGGCGGACTCACCGAACCACCGTTGCCAACGCCGGAGACAAAAAGAGTGCCGTATTCTGCGGCATAATTGTCGTAAACTGAATCGATGCTCTGTTGTTCGGCTATTGTCGTTCCGGGGAAAATAAAGCTCTGATTCACCACGGGATCATTAATATTCGTCGGTTGTGCCGCCGCGATAATGCCGGTATAAAAATAATTCGCGTTGTAATTGTCCACGCGCGTAACATTGGAGGCCACCCCGCCCGGCAACCCGTAAAAATAAGAGGCCACGGTGTCCGCATGAACCGACTCCGTACCCAGGCTGTTGGGAAAAACATTGGCGGTGCCATTGGTGTTGAGGTAAAGCAAGAGACTGACCGGTTGCTGTACCAAGCTGCTCGCCGGGTTGACTTCAAAGTCGGGCGGGATGTTTGTGCCTTGCGCTTCGGGTTGTGCGACGCGAACGCCCGTGCCATCCGCGTTGGTAACTACACTTCGCAGCAATGTCACACCGATGGCATTAAGTTGCTGCGCCTGCGCAGTCAAAGCCATTGAACAACCTCCCCAAAAAATCACCAGAAGCTGCAGCCGCCGCAAACAACGCGTTTTTTTCATCAGTAATTCGCATTAATTAGAGCAAGTTTCATGCTCACAAGTCGAGCTTTTTCTCCCGTTTTCACCGGTTGGATAGCGGCCTTTGTTTCCTTTTTAAAGCCAAAACATTACACTGCCAAGCGATGTCCGACACGCTTGTCATCAACGAAATTTATTTGAGTTTGCAGGGCGAGAGCACCTTTGCCGGGCTGCCGTGCATCTTCATCCGCCTCACCGCCTGCAACTTGCGCTGCTCTTATTGCGACACCGCCTACGCTTTTACCGAGGGCAAACAAATGCCGGGGTCGGAAGTCCTGGCAAAAGTCCGTAAACTGGCTGCGCCATTCAAAGACCCGTCACTCGTCACTCGTCACTCGTCATTGCCTTTGGTCGAATTGACCGGCGGCGAGCCGTTGCTCCAAAAAAATTGTTTGCCGCTCATGAAATCGCTCTGCGACGACGGCTTCACCGTGCTGCTGGAAACCGGCGGCGCACACGATATTTCATCGGTGGACCCGCGCGTCCATCGCATCATGGATTTGAAATGCCCGAGCAGCGGCGAAGTGGAACGCAATCTCTGGGAGAACCTGAAATACCTTAAGGCTGCGGATGAAATCAAGTTCGTCATCGGTACGCGACAGGATTACGATTGGACGAAACAACAAATTTCGGACCGCAAACTCGACTCAATTTGTCCCTTGCTGATTTCCTGGGTGTATCCGCTGTCGCCGGAACAGCAGGACAAGTCTTTGAAAAAGGTTCCGGCCGGGCAGACACCGATTTCACGGCGCGAGCTGGCGGAAAAAATCATTGCTGATGCCCTGCCGATCCGGTTTCAGGCCCAACTGCACAAGATCATCTGGCCACCGGAAGAACGCGGCGTTTAGCAATTTACGATTTACGATTTCGGATTTACGATGGATCCGAAATTTCAAGCGGGCGCGTAAATCGTAAATCCAAAATCGAAAATTCGTGGCGAAACCCAGAAACATTCTGCAATGGCTCCGTGACTTTGAGTCGCGCAATGTCACCTTCCAGGACCCGGATGGTTCCTGGCCGATTGTTTGGGATCGCGCCCGGGACGTGCATGTTTGGGATGCCAACGGGAAAAAGTATCTTGATTTGACCGCGGCGTTTGGTGTGGCCGCGGCCGGCCATGCCAACCGGCGTGTGGTAAAAGCCGCACAGAGGCAACTGGCCCGGCTGCCCCATGCGATGGGTGACGTACATCCCCACGCGCGCAAGGCCGAACTCGCGCGAGAATTAAGCCGCCTCACCTTTGAGCGCTGGGCCGGTCCCCGGAGGGGCGAGCTCCGCGAGCCCCTGAAATCAGGGCATCGGGTAACTCGTCCCTCCGGAAAAGTAATCTTCTCCAATTCCGGTTTTGAAGCCGTCGAATCCGCGCTCAAAACCGTCATGCTGGCCACCGGCAAACAAGGGGTCATTGCCTTTTCCGGCGCGTATCACGGGCTCGGCTATGGCGCGCTCAACGTCACGCACCGCGATTTTTTCCGGGGCCCGTTCCATTACCAGCTTCGCAAGTTTGGCCATTTCGTGCCGTTTCCCGCAGGAGACGACGTAAGGAGTCTCGAATTAAAAGCAGGCAAGAATGAGCCTTGTTGCCACGGCTGCTACGAAATTGAGAAGCGCATTCGCAACCTCTTCCGTCGTGAATCCATCGGCGCCATTCTGGCCGAGCCGGTGCAGGCGCGGGGCGGCATCAATGTCCCGCCGAAGGAATTTTTGCCGATGCTGCGCAAGCTTTGCGACGAACACGGCGTGTTGTTGATTCTGGACGAAATTTACACCGGGTTCGGTCGTACCGGAAAATGGTTTGCCTGCGAGCACAGCAGCGTGGTGCCCGACCTCATCTGCCTGGGGAAGGCATTGACCGGCGGTTTTCCACTGTCGGCCTGCGTCGGGCGCGCGGACCTCATGGACGCGGCCTGGCCGAAGTCGCGCGGTGAGGCAATTCACACCAGCACATTTCTCGGGAATCCGGTCGGTTGCGCGATGGCGCTGGCGCAAATCGGGGAAATCCGGCGGCGTAACCTTTGCCAGCGGAGCGCTGAACTCGGCAAATTTTTGCTGGCCGCGCTGGCTTTACTCCGCGTTCCGCATTCCGCACTCCGCATTTCTGTTCGTGGTTTGGGCCTGATGGCCGGCATTGAACTGCAATTACCGGACGGCAGACCGGCGGCTGAAATTGCGATGCAAACCATTGAGAAAATGCTGCGTCGCGGTTTCATTCTTTTACCCGAAGGCGAGCACGCCAACGTCATCAGCTTTACGCCCCCGTTGACCATCACCAAGGCGCAACTGGCAAGGACGGTCAGCGCACTGGCTGAGGTTTTAACCACGAATGGATGTGGATAAACGAGCTCCTTGGTAGGGCGCGTCACTCCGTGCGCGACGTCGTGGTAAAATTAAACATTCTGTCCAACAATCGGCGGCGGGCAGGCGATTGCCCGCCCTGCCAGCGATGCAATGGCGTTTTATCCGTGTCCATCCGTGTTCATCCGTGGTTTAATCCTTCCCGGTGAAACTGTCCGAAATGCGGGAACTGCTGGCGGCGCGCGGGATTCAATTGACCAAATCCCTCGGCCAGAATTTCCTGCACGACGGCAACCAACTGCGCCGGATTGTCGAGGCCGCAGAATTGTCAAAAGCCGATAAAATCCTCGAAATCGGGCCGGGACTGGGACCGCTGACGGAATTGCTCCTGGAAAGAGCCGGCGAAGTTCTGGCCATTGAAAAAGACGCCCGGCTTGTGGAGTTGTTGCGTGACCGATTTGTTCACTTAAAACCCAAAACTCAAAACTCAAAATTCGATTTGTTCCACGCCGATGCGCTGGAATTCCTGAAACACGAGCAACGGGATTGGAGCGATTGGAAATTGGTCGCCAACCTGCCGTATTCCGTCGCGTCGCCGATTCTGGTGGAACTGGCCTGCGGCGCGCGCGCGCCGAAGAAAATCGTGGCCACGCTGCAACTCGAAGTCGCCCGACGCCTCGTGGCCAAAGCCGGCGATAAGGATTACGGTCTGCTGACGTTGCTGGTGCAACTCGATTTCAAGCCGCGCGACTCGTTCAAAATTCCGAAGAGTTGCTTTTTCCCCGAACCGGATGTGGCTTCGGCCTGCGTGGTCCTGGATCGCCGCACCGTCCCGCTTTTACCGGAAGAGCGACGCGAGACTTTGGTGAAAATCGTCAAGCGTGCCTTTTCCCAGCGGCGGAAAATGATGCTGAAATTGTTGCGTGAAGATTGGCCGGCCGAAAAACTGGAACAGGCGTTTGCCGAACTGAAAATTCCGTCGCAGGAACGCGCGGAGAAATTGGGTTTGGAAGAGTTTGTCCATCTGACCGAGGAACTTTTATCGTAGCCGCACTTGTGAAAGTGCGGGAATCTGCGCCGGTTTGCATCAGCGACTACAAAACCATGAGCGAAGAAATCTTTGATGTCGTCAATGAGCGGGACGAGGTGATTGGCCACCAGCCGCGCAGTGAAGTCCACCGGCTCGGCTTGTTGCATCGCGCGGTTCATGTTTTCGTTTTCAATTCGCGCGGCGAAGTTTTCCTCCAAAAACGTTCAATGTCCAAAGACCGTGAGCCGGGCAAATGGGATTCCTCGACCTCCGGCCATGTGGATTCCGGCGAATATTACGATGCCTGTGCGGTGCGTGAGTTGCGCGAGGAAATTGGACTGATTGTCCCAAAAACGCCGGAACCTTTGTTCAAGATTGACGCTTGTGCGGAAACGGACCAGGAATTTGTCCGGGTTTACCGCTGCGCAGCGGAGGGGCCGTTTCAGTTGCATCCCGAGGAAATCGAGTGTGGGGAGTGGTTTGCGCCGGAAGCAGTTACGCATTGGATTGCCAAAAAGCCGGAGGATTTTGCCAGCGCTTTTCGGGCAATTTGGTCGAAGTTTCAGTCTACTTCTCCCTCGTCCTTGTCCTCGTAATCGATAAGTTACCGAGGACGAGAACGAGAAAGAGGACGAGGACGATTTTTTGACGGTCGGCATGGGGTTTGCTCCTTTACTTGTGCTGAAAATGGAGTAGTTATTCAGGCATGCAAAACTTTTTGGTTCCAATTGTGGTCGAGCAGACCGGACGTGGCGAGCGGACGTGGGACATTTATTCCCGCCTGCTGGTGGACCGCATCATTTTTCTCGGCACGGCGGTGGATGACACGGTGTCCAACATCATCATCGCCCAACTGCTGTTTCTCCAGATGTCCGACGCCAAGAAGGACATTCATCTTTATATCAATTCGCCGGGCGGCAGCGTCACCGCCGGGCTGGCGATTTACGACACGATGCAGTTTCTCACCTGCGACGTAAACACCTATTGCATTGGCCAGGCGGCGAGCATGGCGGCAGTGCTGCTGGCGGCGGGCACGAAAGGCAAACGTTACGCGTTGCCCAATGCGCGCATTCTGATTCACCAGCCTTGGGGCGGGGTGCAGGGCCAGGCCAGCGACATCAGCATTCAGGCGAAGGAAATTTTAAGGCTCAAAGACCGGCTCAACGAAATTCTTGGCAAACATTGCGGACGCAAAGTGGACGAACTCGCCCGCGACACTGACCGTGACCGTTTCATGTCCGCCGACGAGGCAAAGGAATACGGCCTGGTGGACCACGTCGTACAATCGCGCAAGGAAATCACCGGTCTGGTGGAAAAAACATCAGTGAATGTGTAAAATCATAAATCTTAGATCATAAATCGAGAATGGCCCGTCCCAACCAACTCACCATGTGCAGTTTCTGCGGCAAATCGCACGCGGAAGTGCGCAAGCTCATTGCCGGGCCGGGCGTTTACATTTGCGATAACTGCATCATCCTTTGTAAAAACGTCCTCGACCGCGAACTGGAACTCCAGAATCAGAAAAACCAACCGAAATTCACCGTTCCCAAACCGGCGGAAATCAAACGGCAGCTGGATTTGCACTGCGTCGGCCAGGAGCACGCCAAGAAAACTTTGGCGGTCGCGGTTCATAATCATTACAAACGCATTCAACAGGAACCGGAGGGCGGGCTCGCCACCGGCAAGACCAAGCATGCCGGCGTGGAAATCGAGAAGAGCAATATATTGATGATTGGCCCGACCGGTTCCGGCAAGACGTTGCTGGCGCGCACGCTGGCCAAAGTCCTCGACGTCCCCTTCGCTATTGCCGACGCCACCACGCTCACCGAGGCCGGCTACGTGGGTGAAGACGTGGAGAACATAATTTTGCGCTTGCTGCAAAATTCGGATTACGACGTGAAACGCGCCCAACGCGGCATCGTTTACATTGACGAGATTGATAAAATCGCGCGCAAGGCCGACGGCCCCTCCATCACGCGCGACGTTTCCGGCGAAGGCGTGCAGCAGGCGTTGCTGAAAATCCTCGAAGGCACAGTTTGCAACGTGCCGCCCCAGGGCGGCCGCAAACATCCGCAGCAGGAATACATCCGCGTGGACACGACGGACATCCTGTTCGTTTGCGGCGGGGCGTTTGTCGGGCTGGAGAAAATCATTCACCGGCGGTTGGGCCGGCATACGATGGGTTTTGGCGCCATCGGCGAGGTGCCAAAGAACAGCCAGGCTGCGCGCGATCAAATCTTACAGCGCGCTGAACCGGAGGATTTGCTGGATTACGGTTTCATTCCCGAATTCATCGGTCGGCTGCCGGTGGTGACCACGCTGGCGGAACTGTCCGAAGATCAACTGGTTTCCATTCTCGCCGAGACCAAAAACGCGCTGACGAAGCAATTCGCCAAGCTCATGGCGATGGAAGGCGTGGAACTGGAATTCACACCCGATGCCTTGCGTGAACTGGCGGTGTTGGCCATGAAAAAAGGCACCGGCGCGCGCGCGCTGCGCGGGTTGATTGAACGCCTGATGCTCGACGTGATGTACGACGCACCCGAACGCAACGACGTCGTTCATGTGAAAATCACGCGGTCCGCTGTGCTCGGCGAAAGCCAGCCGCTGCTGCGGCGCAAGCCGGACATGGAAGCGGCCTAGGAATTTACGATTTACGATTTGGGATTTACGATTGAAGCCAGACTCCAGAGCCGGCACGTAAATCATAATCACACCCCGACGGCTTTGTTCCCAGTTTTCAAAATCCCGTAGATGAAGTCGTGCCAGGCGGGAAGCTGATTCGGTGCGCGAAAATCCGGCGGCACCCACTGCTGAAAAGGAAGAAAACCAGTCGTTTTTTCTTGCAGGCCGAAAGGATTTCGGGAGTTTTAAGGGGCACCTGAATGAATTTGCCGTCCGCCAAACTCGCCAATACGGGATCGCTGATCACGGAAAGCCCGATTCGTGATTTGGAGGCCATCATCCGTTCACGAACACCGCTGATTGTCGTCGAAACCGGCGAAGAGCCGCAGATTGTCCAAATGGTGCGGCAAATCGCACAACGTTTACAACTGAAAGCGTACCGCTGGACGGTGACGGAAGGCTTGCAGGCGTTCGATCCGTGTGACCAGCCGCTGCAATCGGTCAGCAAATCCCAGGAAGTTCTGAGCTATATCAAAAATTCCGCCTCGTATTCGCTGTTCCTCCTGCTGGATTTCAATCCCTATTTGGAAGACGCGGTGGTGGTCCGTTATTTGAAGGACATCGCCCTGACGTATGCGCACCACTTTTCAACGGTGGTATTGGTCGGCTCGACCATGCCGGTGCCGCCGGAGCTGCAGCCGTTCACCGCGCGATTCCGCCTGCCGCTGCCGTCGGCCGATGAAGTGCGCGGCATCGTTTATGATGTGGCCGCCGACTGGGGCGCGGAACACGGCAAACGGGATGTCCAAACGACCAACAAGGCGGTGGATTTGCTGGTGCGGAACCTGGTCGGCCTTACCACCACGGATGTGCGCCGCCTCGCCCGCAAGGCCATCAACGATGACGGCGTGATTTCCGAATCGGAGATGCCCGAAGTCATGCGCGCGAAATATGAATTGCTCGGCCGTGACGGCGTTTTGTCGTTTGAATATGAAACCGTGCAATTCTCGGAAATTGGCGGCCTGCAGCGGCTGCGGGACTGGCTGGCCGTGCGCAAGGACTTTTTCCTGGGCGACGCCGACACGCAGCTCGACCCGCCGCGCGGCGTGCTGCTGCTGGGCGTGCAGGGTTGCGGCAAAAGTCTCGTGGCCAAGGCCGCCGCCGCGATTTTCGGCGTGCCGCTCCTCCGGCTCGATTTCGGCGTGCTTTACAACAAATACTACGGCGAAACCGAGCGCAATTTGCGCAAAGCCTTTGAAACCGCCGAAGTCATGTCACCGTGCGTCCTGTGGATGGACGAGATTGAAAAAGGCGTGGCCGTGCAGGAAGACGACGACGGCTTGTCGCGCCGGATTTTGGGAACCTTCCTGACCTGGATGTCCGAACGCAGAAAACCCGTTTTTGTGGTGGCCACCGCCAATGACATCATGCGCCTGCCGCCGGAATTGGTGCGCAAAGGCCGGTTCGACGAGATTTTTTTCGTGGATTTGCCGTCGCCGCAGAACCGTCGGGACATTTTGCAGATTCACCTGCGCAAACGCGCGCTGGAGCCGGCGCAATTTGACCTGGACGCGCTAGTGGAAGCGACGAAAGGTTTTTCGGGTTCGGAGATCGAACAGGCCATTGTGTCGGCGATGTACACAGCCCATGCGCAAGGGCATGGCCTGACGCAGGCGGATTTGATCGCCGAAATCCAGCAGACCCGGCCCTTGTCGGTGGTCATGAGGGAGAAGATCCAGGAAACCCGCGATTGGGCATCAGACCGCACCGTGCCCTGTGATTGAATCAGCGTGCGAAAATCTGGCGGATGACGTCCTCAATCGGCACTTCCTGGATGTCAATATCAGTCACCGGCAGGTCGTCGAGCAATGATTTGCAAACGGTAATCACGCGGTCGCGCTTGACCTTGAGCGTGATGGCGCTCGGCGTTTTTTCCACAACTTCGCCGTAGCGCGAAAGATTTTCATTCGGGTGCGCCTCCGTACTGGCGCATTGGATGGTGACGAATTTGAAATCGGCAAAGCGGTCCACGATCTCGTCGAGTTTGCCGTCGAAAAAGATTTTGCCACGGTCAATGATGATAACGCGCTGGCAGAGCGCCTGGATGTCGGCCATGTAGTGGCTGGTGAGGAGAATTGTGGTTTTTTGCTCGGCGTTGTGGCGGCGGATGAATTCACGGACGGTTTTTTGCGAAATAACATCCAGCCCGATGGTCGGTTCGTCGAGGAAAAGCACTTTGGGCTGATGGAGCAAAGACGCAATCAGCTCCATTTTCATACGTTCGCCAAGGGAAAGTTCGCGCACGCTGACGTTGAGCTTTTCCTGGACGGCAAGCAATTCGCTCATTTCGGCTACCGTTCGCTCAAAACGGTCGGCGGGAATGCCGTAAATTTTTGCATTTAATTCCAGCGATTCACGCGCGGGCAAATCCCACCAGAGCTGGTTTTTCTGGCCAAGGACGAGCGCAAACTGGCGGCGGTAACCGTCGGCGCGTTCCCACGGCGTGTAGCCGAGGACCCGGGCCGAGCCGCCCGTGGGATAAAGCAGGCCGGCGAGCATTTTGAGCGTGGTGGTCTTGCCGGCGCCGTTCGGGCCGAGAAAGCCGACCAGTTCGCCGGGTTCGATCTGGAAATGCACGTCGTTGACGGCAACGGTTTGCTCGTATTGACGGTGGAAAAGCCCTTTGACCGCGCCCGCAAAGCCGGGCTGCTTTTTATAGGTGCGGAAAGCCTTGGTCAGGCCGTTGACTTCAATTACCGGCATGACGAAAGTGTCGAGTGACGGGCGAAAAGTGTCGAGCGCGGAATCAGCGCATCAACTGCTTTTCGAGATAATGGACAACTTGTCGGACGTTGGAGTCCACCTCCATGCGGTCTTTCACGAGGCGGCAGGCGTGGAGAACGGTGCCATGATCACGGCCACCGAAGGCTTCGCCGATGGTATTGAGCGAGCTTTCGGTCATCTGGCGCGACAAATACATGGCCACCTGGCGCGGGAAGGCAATGTTTTCCGGGCGACGCTTGCTGGTCATGTCGGCGAGGCGGATGTCAAAATGCTCGGCCACACGCTTCTGGATGACCTCAATGCTGATGGAGAGCCGGCCTTCCTCATGGAGGATTTCGCGTAACAAACCTTCGACCACTTCGATGCTCAGCTTTTTGCCGGTGAGCGAGGCGTAGGATGCAACGCGAATGAGCGCGCCCTCAAGCCGGCGGACGTTCGTGCGAATCCGGCTGGCGAGGAAATTCAAGATATCCTCCGGCAACACCACCCCCATGAGTTGCGCCTTTTTGTTGAGAATCGCGAGGCGCATTTCGATGTCGGGCGGCTGCAAATCGGTGACCAAACCCCATTCAAAGCGGGAAACGAGGCGGTGTTCGAGATTCTGGATTTCGCTGGCCGGGCGGTCGCAGGTGAGCACGATCTGCTTGTGGGCCTCGTGCAACGCGTTGAACGTGTGGAAAAATTCCTCCTGAATCCGTTCCTTGCCGGCCAGAAACTGGATGTCATCAATCAACAACACGTCGGTTTGCCGGTATTTCTTGCGGAACCGGGCCAATTGGTTGTTTTGAATCCCGTCAATGTATTCGTTCGTGAATTTTTCGGACGAGACATAGGCAACGCGCGCGCTTTTCTTGTTGCTGGCGACATGCTGGCCGATGGCGTGGAGCAGGTGGGTCTTGCCGAGGCCGACCCCACCGTAAAGGAAAAGCGGATTATAGGATTTGCCGGGCGCCTGGGCAACGGCCAGTGCCGCCGCGTAGGCGAAATTGTTATTGTTGCCGACCACAAAAGTTTCGAACGTGTTTTTCGGGTTGAAATTGATTTCCCCATTGTACGTCGTACGTTCGTGGCTGGACTCGGCACTTCTGGTTGGTTTGGTCGGCACTGGAGCGACGGGTGCGGAAAGTGCCTGGGCTACGTTGCCGGCCACGATTTTGAATTTTATCTGCAATTGGCGCCCGGCGGCGACGGCCAAGGCATCCTGCAACAGGCTGAGATAATTGTCCTTGAGCCAGACCTCGCAGAATTCGTTGGCCACCTCCAAGGTAACGCAGTTGGGGTCAACCGCATTGGCCCGCAACGGGGCGAACCACATGTTGTATGTGTCTGTATTCAGCCTGGAACGAAGATGTTCCCGCGCCGAGTTCCAAATTTTTTCTACCGAAAGCTGCATTTGCGTTTTGTCAAAAAGCCCGTTTTCCAAGCATTTTATTCACCTGGCCCCAAAATTGGCGTTTGACTTCGCCCGCCATGCTCACTTTGCGCCACTTCAAACTTATTGTTTCGATAAAGCGTTCACACGCACGCCCTTATTCATCGAAACCACCGCTCAAATATCAATGCAACACGCTGATTTGTAATATGTTGCGAACTATAAGACCAATACTCTGATTCTGCGTCCTCTAAAACCATTGAAACATCACGACCAACTTTTTGCTTACGCGAACTTTTTACGCAAATTGGCCGAATGTTTCTAGGACAACATATTAACTTTTATTCACGAGTTATTCACAACCCGCTTCTACTCCGTTAAGTCGAGATGATTTCACAATTAGCTGACTGCTTCTATAAATTAAAATCTGGTTCTAAAACAAAAAATCTTTCACCCGATCCGACCACTCTAAATCATGGTTCAAACAGCTTGTTCACCCGTTTCGCCGGTACGAATGCGAATGACGTCTTGAACGGGACTGACAAAAATTTTCCCATCCCCGATCTTGCCGGTTTTGGCTGCCTTTACAATTGCTTCCACGGCGGGACCCACCAGCGAGTCGGCCAACACCACTTCAATTTTGATCTTTGGTAAAAAGTCCACGACGTATTCGCTGCCGCGATAAATTTCGGTATGCCCTTTTTGCCGGCCAAAGCCCTTGACTTCGGCCACAGTCATTCCCGCAACGCCCAATCCGTTCAGCGCCGTTTTCACGTCTTCCAGTTTGAAAGGCTTTACGACAGCCTCAATTTTTTTCATGCCTTTCCTTTCTCTCGCCTCGTGGAATGATATTAACAGTCAGTTTTCACCTGTAAACAGGAATCTTCGATTTGCCATTTTCCCTCAGCGAGATTCCAATAGGAGCGTAAATAACACCCGGAATTGCCGGATACACTTATTGGGTTGGCGCAGAGAAATAATAATACCTTATACTTTTCTAATACATGTTGACATAAATAAGTGTTTGTGATTTTATACAGGCAAGGTGCGACGGGTTCACGGGTCTGTCGACGGTGTTCTTTGAATTTCTTTTACAGTTTTCGATCCGGGTATTGGTACGCTCCCGGGTCGGAGTTCTTCGTGATCCTACGTATGTACTCTCGAAAATTCCCCGGGTCTCTCGGCCACCCTCTGGCCGCTTGACCCGGTTTTTCTTTCCCAGTCATAACCTGTGGCACTCCGGCGATACCCGAATTTGCTGTAGTGTCGAGCCTGTGGCCCGAAATCGGCGCGCAACGCCGCCGCTACAACGACAAACATGCCGGTTGCGCGTTCGTTGACACCAATTTTCCCGGCTGTTAGCTTCGTCCTTTCTAAAAGTCACGATGGACTACAAAAACACATTAAACCTGCCGCACACCGATTTTCCGATGAAGGCCGACCTTGTCGCCCGGGAGCCGGAACGGCTGAACCGGTGGGAAAAGGCCGGGCTTTACGGGAAAATCCAGGCCGCCCGCGCCCGGGCAAAGGAAAAATTTGTTTTGCACGACGGCCCGCCGTTTGCCAACGGCGACGTGCACATCGGCACCGCGTTGAACAAAATTCTCAAGGACATCGTTGTTAAATATAAGTCCTTGCGTGGTTTCAGTGCGCCGTACATTCCGGGCTGGGATTGCCACGGCTTGCCCATCGAATTCAAGGTTTCCCAGGATATGCGCAAGGCCGGCGACACGAGCGCCGATCCCGCAGCCATTCGCAGAGCCTGCGAAACCTACGCCCGCAAGTACATAGACATTCAGCGCGTGCAATTCAAACGGCTTGGGGTATTGGGCGATTGGGACAACCCCTACCTCACCCTGAACAAGGAATACGAGGCCGAAGAATTGCGGTTGTTCGCCAACATCGTTGAGAAAGGCTTCGTTTATCGTGGAAAAAAACCGGTTTACTGGAGCATTCCCTGCCGTACCGCGCTGGCCGAGGCGGAAGTCGAATATCAGGACCATGTCAGTCCGAGCATTTACGTGAAGTTTCCGGTTACGGGTCGGCCGAATACCTTTGTGCTCATCTGGACGACGACGCCCTGGACCTTGCCGGCGAATCTCGCCGTCGCCTACAACGACAAATTTCAATACGTTCAAGTCGAAGTGGGCAGTGAAAAATACATTTTGACTCGTGGCCTGCTTGCTGTCGTCGCCGAGAAATGCGGCTGGGCAAATTACACGGAAACGCCTTTTTCCGCCGACGAGCTCGGCAGGTTGGAATACCAGCACCCGTTCATCCCGGCGCGCAAAGGCAAAGCCTATGCCGCTGATTTCGTCACCAGCGACACCGGCACTGGTTTCGTTCATATAGCGCCCGGGCACGGTCTTGAAGACTATGGCTTGGGCTCTTCCGTCGGTCTGCCCATTTATTCGCCGGTGGACGATGATGGCAAGTTCGCCTACACGAATGAGTTGCCGGTTGAGCAACAGATGCCGAAGGAAATGGTCGGCAAATCCATTCTCGAAAAACATGGCAAAAGTGACGCCAACGAAGCGGTGTTACACGAACTCCGCGCGCGCCATGTCCTGCTGCATCAGGAAAATTATCATCACAGCTATCCGCATTGTTGGCGCAGCAAAACGCCCATCATCTTCCGCGCGATGGACCAATGGTTCATCGAGGTTGATCACGTAGCCGCCGACGTCAGTCGGCGCAAATCCAATGACGAAGGAGATCAGCGCGGACTGACGTCCGCGGCTACATTCCGTCAGGAAGCCCTCGCCGAAATTGACCGCGTGAGCTGGATTCCCGACTGGGGCGTCAACCGCATCAAAGCCGCCGTTGAAACGCGGCCCGACTGGTGCATTTCGCGGCAGCGCACCTGGGGCGTGCCGATTCCGGCATTTTACGACGCCAAAGGCGAACCGATGCTTGACGCGCAAATCGTCCGGAACGCCGCCGATTTAATAGAAAAACACGGCTCGAATATCTGGTTTGAAAAATCCGCCGCCGAACTTTGGTCATTATTGAAACCGAAAGACTGGAACGGCGCCGTCGCGGTGAACAAATCCAACGACACGCTGGACGTGTGGATTGATTCCGGTTCGTCTTCGCGGAGCGTGTTGATGCGGCGAAGCGAACTCTCGCATCGGAGCGCGGACGGCTCGTCCGCGAGTTCTGCCAAACCGAATCAACACGCGGACGAGCCGTCCACGCTCCCATGGCAAGCCGACATGTACCTGGAAGGTTCGGACCAGCATCGCGGCTGGTTTCAGTCATCATTGCTGCTGTCGCTCGCGGGCAACGGCGCGGCGCCGTACAAGACCGTCTTGACGCACGGCTTCATGGTGGATGCCGATCGGGAGAAAATTTCCAAGAGCAAGCAGCATCAAGGCGGTTACGAAAAACCGCAGACCGCCGAGGCTTACGTGAAAAAATGGGGCGCGGACATCGTGCGGCTGTGGGTTTCGTCACAGGATTATCGCAACGACATCATCGTGAGCGAAGAACGCATTGTCAAGGTGGCGGAAACCTACCGGGTTATCCGCAACGCGCTGCGCTACCAGCTTTCGAATCTTTACGATTTTGATCCGGCGAAACATATAGTCGCTGACGATAAACTCACCGGTCTTGACCGCTGGATTCTGGACGAATTCTCGAAGCTGGAGCAGGAGGTTATCAAGGCTTACGACGATTACGAATTCCACGTCGTTTACCAGAAGGTCAGCCAGTTCATTGCTGTGGAACTCTCGGCGATCTACCACGACGTTATCAAAGACCGGCTTTACACCGACCCGGCCAATTCGCATCGCCGCCGCTCGACACAGACCACATTATATCGGTTGGTGACCGGCCTGTGTCAGATGCTCGCCCCAATTCTGTCGTTCACAGCGGACGAAGCTTGGGAGTTTGTGCCGAGAAAAGATGTGAATTCGGTTCACGAGGCAAATTGGCAACCCAGATCATTCACATTTACTGATTCAGAAAAGGCTGTTTGGAGTTATATGTTGCTTGAGCGCGAAAACCACATTCTCCCTGAACTGGAGAAATTGCGTCAGGAAAAAGCCATAGGCAAGGCTCTGGAGGCTTCAGTTCTTATTGAAGCCAGCGGAAATATTTTTGGAATGTTGGATGGTCATACCGAGGAATTACGTGAGCTGGTAAACGTTTCGCAATTAAAGATTGAATCACCTGCGGCAGATTGGGGCGGAGCAATTAGACGAATGGTTTCAAAAGCTGACGGCCAGAAATGCGAACGGTGCTGGCATTGGGAAACGGATGTGGGCTCAAATCCGGAGCATCCGACGATTTGCGGGCGTTGCGTTGAGGCCGTGAAACAATTTGAAGCAAAAGGGTAGCACAGGCGTCCCGCCTGTCGTTTTCGGCGTTCTCGCCGAAAACATGTCTTTTAACCTGCAATTCAGCGGGACGCCGAATTGGGCGGGCGAGAGGCCCGCGCTACCGTTATGCCGGCTGCTGTTGCGTGAGGCAGTGCAGCGAGCGAAGCCGGCAAAGTTATTTCAAGCCGTAGCGTTTTTTGACTTCGGCGTGGGTCAGACGCGGTTTGCCGGCGTCGCGCACGCGGGCTTCGACCAAATCAAGGTAGTCGTTCAAGTCCTCCAGTTCCTCGCGCAACGTGGCGATTTGCTCGCGCTTGCGGGAAATGGAGCGAACCACGGTTTGTTGCGCGGTCTTAGTCATACCCATCTTTTCGATTGCCGATTCTGCGGATTGCAATAACACCACCCTCGACATCAAACAAGATTGGAGTTCACGCTTTAGAGCATTTTAAATAAAACTATAGCCACACGAGGCAAACCAGTTCCTGGCGTCCTGAGGGGTGACGGTTTGGAGGGCCAGCCCGATGGCCTCAATCAAGGCCGCCTGGGTTCTGGCCTGGACGCC